>OFGO01001248.1_pt1 | contig 19581 bp, 10 predicted proteins | sample 1521761 | NCBI WGS metagenome assembly OFGO01 (sample SAMEA3504128, study PRJEB24116) | mouse gut metagenome | biome: mouse gut; feature: mouse-associated habitat; material: faeces | place: Denmark | collected 2011
GTTTGTGCCGGAGCCACAAACTCGGGATTGCAGAGCCAAATTTGAGATTTGGCTCGCAGCCTTCGCAATAAACTGCTTCGGCATGGAGGTAAAAATGGTTCAACATGATAAATTACAACAGACATTGATGCATCTGGTTATGATCCTTTTGGTATTGTGCTGTGTGCTCCCATTTATGCTGATGGTCATAGCGTCTTTTACAGAGGAAGCCACGTTGACAAGGAACGGGTACAGTTTTTTTCCGGAGGTGCTGAGCCTGGAGACATACCGCTATATCATCAGGAGCGCCAGTACTATTTTCAGGGGATACTTTATGACGATCTTCGTTACGGTGATCGGGACGGGATGTAATCTGTTGTTGACGATCCTGTTTGCGTATCCGCTTTCGAGACGTGATCTTCCCTACCGTGGGTTCTTATCCTTCTTCCTGTTCTTTACCATGCTGTTTAACGGAGGATTGGTGCCTACCTATATGATGTATGCGAACACGTTTCATATCAAGAATACGATATTTGCATTGATCGTGCCGTCGTTGATGATGAATGCATTCTATGTCATTATGATGCGCTCTTTCTTTTCATCCAGTATACCGGATTCCCTGATTGAGGCTGCCAGGCTGGACGGAGCAAGCGAGATCAAGATTCTGGCGCGGGTCATTCTGCCACTCTCCAAACCGATGGTGGTCACACTGGTCCTGATGGTCGGATTAGGATATTGGAATGACTGGATGAATGGGTTATACTATGTGACAGAACAGAAACTTTATACAATTCAGATGATCTTAAACAATATGATCAACAATATCGAATTTCTGACGAGGAATGCCAGTATGCTGGGAACGGCAGCTTCCAATATGAAGATTCCGCAGGTCGGTATCCGCATGGGGATTGCGGTGATCGCGGTATTGCCCATTCTTATCATCTATCCTTTCCTGCAGAAATATTTCGTTAAGGGTATCGTGATCGGCGGCGTCAAGGGATAGCGGACAGACAGGAGGGGAAATATATGTATCATTCGATCAGACCGGGTCAGGTGTGGCTCGATACGGAAGGCAAAAGGATTCAGGCGCATGGCGGTTCCGTCATGTACCTGGACGGCACTTATTATTTCTATGGGGAGAATAAGGAGAAGACGGACGGTAAGAACGGCATCTGGCATTGGGGTGTGCGCTGTTATTCCTCCAAAGATCTGTATAACTGGAAGGATGAGGGACTGATCATTGCGCCGGAACCGGAGAACCCCGCTTCCTCGCTCCATCCTGCGTCCTGCATGGACAGGCCTCATATCATCTACAACGCGAGAACGAAAAAGTACGTATGCTGGTTAAAGATCATGAACCGGGACCAGACTCAGACGGAGACCGTACTTACGGCCGATCATATTCTTGGTCCCTACACGAAGGTGCGGGAGGGGCTGCGGCCCTGCGGCATGAGCGCCGGGGATTTTGACCTTGCGGTGGCGCAGGATGGGAAGGCTTATTACTATTTTGAGCGGGTGCACAGCGAGACTATATGCGCGGATCTCACGGAAGACTATACGGATGTCACCGGATACTACAGCACCCATTTTCCGCATCCGCATCCTCCCTATGTGCGGGAGGCGACGGCACATTTCATGCGCAGAGGCCGACATTATCTGATCACTTCGGGAACCACCGGTTATCTGCCCAATCCTTCGGAAGCTGCGGTTGCTGATACCTGGCACGGCCCGTACAGGGTGCTGGGAAATCCCCATCCGGGGGATGAGAGCAATACGTCTTTCCATTCGCAGATCTCGTCGGTGTTCCGGGTACCGGGGAAGAAGGATCTGTACATAGCCTGTGCCGACCGCTGGGTGCCGGATGAGATGGATCTGGACTATGAGACCTACCGCAGATTCTTTGAACTGGCATTTCATCCGGACGAGAAGGAACGGGAAAAGGTGAAAGATCTGAACATGGATCCGCGCATCGTACAGGATACCGGAAGGAATATATCCATCGCGGATTATGTATGGCTGCCGCTGCGCTTTGAGGGCGAGATGCCTTATATTGACTGGCGGGATGAGTGGCGGATCGAGGAGTATGAATGAGAAGGTATTCGTGACTGCTGTCATGACTGGGGGCAGTATCCGGTATCAGGAAATGGAGTAAGGATTGGCAGAGACGGCACGGGAAAGAATGTCGAGGGTGGATATGGGCGGGAGCAGGCACGCAGCGGGCAGGATGTTCGGATTAAAGCAGCATATATTTGGTTTTCTGGCAGCATTTATCGTGGTGATCCTGCTGCTGCTGGGTATATTTCTGGCAGTTATGGTCGGTTCTTACCAGAGAAAGCAGAATCAGGGCCGTCTGGAAGAGCTGGAAGCATACGGGGAAACGCTGGAGGAGAGTATCGGCCGGCTGCATGACGTCGTAGGTTCCATCTATTCCGTGAGCAGCGCTTTTCAGGGCATCTGCAGCTACCGGACAGAGGCGGAGAAGTGCGGCTATATCCAGGAACTGATGAGTGTTCTGCAGGTACAGGTAAGATCGAACCGTTATCTGAGCGCGCTTGTTGTGAACTATGACTATGGAGAGGGTGTGCTGTACTATATTGACGGCATGCTGGATTACGGAGATACGAAAATGCTCTGGAGTACCGGGAAGACGATCATGGAGGGCAGCATGGGAAGCTCACTGGAGGATGCTGCCTTTTCTTACACAAAGCTGGTGCAGGAGGCGGAGCATGCTCTGTTATATTCCGTCATCATGAAAAAGAAAAGCGCCCTGATCAGTGGGAGTGTGAGGCTGAATCAGGGACTGCCGGAAGAGTTGGAGGAAGCGGCGTCCTACGGAATCGTCTATGAAGGCGAATTCTACCGGACAGGCGGGCAGGAGGCCGGACTTACCAGGGAGGATTGCATTGGGCTGTGCCAGGGAAGAAACCGGGTCGGGGACAAATTTGTCTATCTGCACCGTCTGGATGCGGAGGATATGGCGGTGGCGGAGATCCTGCCCCGCAGTCTCTGGCTGTATGTGCATCCCTGGCATATTCTGCTGATGGTGTTGATGCTGCTGTTGACAGTCTGGCTTCTGCTGCTGTACCGTTTTATCTATAAGCAGCTTTCGGAGCCTTTAGCGGATATGACGCGGACGCTTATGGATATCAGGAAAGGTGACTGGGAGGTGAATTTCACCGCGCCCAACAGGATCACGGAGATTGAAAGTGTCAGGCAGACCGTACAGCTGATGCTGAAAGAACTGGGACAATATAAGATCAGGACTTATGAAGAGCAGCTGGCCAGGCAGAAGACGATACTTCAGTTCCTGCAGCTGCAGCTGGCGCCGCATTTCTATACCAATTGCCTGAAGAACATTTACTACATGCTGATGATGCAGGAATACGAGAGCGCGGAGCAGTTTCTGCTGCGACTGTCCAGACACCTGCGTTATCTCCTGCAAAAGGATGTGACGTTAGTGATGGTGGAGACGGAGAAGGAATTTGTGGAGAACTATATCGGCATGCAGAAACTGCTTTCGTCCCGGCCGGTCACCTGCAGTATGGCGGTGGAGCGGGCGGCGCGGGAAGAGGAGATTCCGATCCTGGCAATCCAGACTTTTGTGGAAAACTTGGTCAAGTATACGGTGGCGGACAGGGAGCGGCCGTTGGAGATCCAGGTGCAGGTGAAAGTGATCCGAATGGAACAGGGAAGATGTCTTGCCCTGACCGTGAGTGACAACGGCCCGGGCTATTCGGACTCGCTGCTGCCTCTTTTAAACCAGAAGAGTGAGGAAATTCCGGCCAAAGAATTCGGGGTAGGTATCCTGAATCTTCTAAGCCGTCTGCGGATTCATTATGGCACGTCGGCAGACTGGCATTTTGACAATCAGGACGGCGCTGTCAGTGAGTTGCGCCTGCCGCTGCAGGAATAAGAACAGAGGAAGGAACTGTGATGAAGATATTGCTTGTGGACGACCAGGAGAGGATCATAAAGGCAATGGAGCGGCTGGTGGACTGGGAGCGGCTGGGGATCGATCAGGTGTATACGGCGGGCAGTGCGGCGGACGCCCGAAAGATCCTGGAGGAGTGTCCGATAGATATCATGCTGACAGACATTGAGATGCCGGGGGAGGACGGTATCTGCCTGCAGAAATGGCAGATGGAGCACTACCCGCATATTCTCTGTGTCTTTCTAACTTCTCATGCTGATTTTTCCTATGCGAGGGAGGCAATCCACAACGGCGCCTTTGATTATATACTGCAGCCGGCCGAAATCCCGGAGATCGAAGAGGTGATCCGGCGCTGCATAGAACAGATGAAGATACGTAACCGCATCATGGAGCAGCATGGCAGTTTCGAGGAAGAGGTGCCGGAGGAACTTACTATGCCGGAGGCGGCTTCCTGGGGAAAATGGATGGTGCGGAAGGACTCGGTGCTGGTGAAAAATCAGATCGTTAACCTGCTTCATTATGCCGGGCGGGAAGGGTATCTCACGGACGGATACAGGCAGCGGATCATCCGCAGATTCCTGGAGGCCTGTTCGATCGCCTGTTATGCGCAGGATAAGACGCTGGAGGATCTGTTTACGAGGAGTTTTACTTATGAGAAGATGCTGCATTCCTATGCGGCCGATGAAGAACTGTGCAGAGGCGTGGACTTCTGTCTCAGACAGTATCATAGAATCATTGTGGAGAAGGAGGGGGACGAGATGCCTTACACTGCCCGTGAGCGTATCCAGGATATTCTCCACTATCTGGAGGAGAATATGGAACGGATGATCTCGAGGCGGGAAGCGGCCAAATATGTATTTCTCAACGAGGATTACTTCTCGCGCATGTTTCGGAAGGAGATGGGAATCGGCTACAAGGAGTATGTCCTGAAACAGAAGATGGATTATGCGAAGAAGCTGCTTCAGAATACAGATCTGCCGGTCACGCTGATCGCTTCTAAGGTCGGATATGATAATTTCACTAACTTCACGCAGATGTTCCGCAAGTATACCGGGGAGACGCCCTCAGAACATCGGAAGAATCACTGAAAATGACACCTATTATCCATTTTTTGCATAGGCATGATACAGAAAGACTGATATGCTGTGTAATATATAAAAAGTAAATTTGCCGGACAAATTTTATATTATAAAAAGAACAAAATTGCAGAAAGACGAGAGAGGAAAGAGAATGGAACAAGTCACCCTATACGGTATTTATGAAAAGGAATTTACTTATGACGCGCAGACTGCGGTTCTGCCGGGCTGCTGCAGTGTAACAGGAAGCAGCGGTATGGCGGATACTGTCTATACGATATCCGCTTTCCGGAAAGGAGAAGGTCTCTATGCGGTCAGGATCATGCCGGAACAGCAGGGAGTGTATCGGTATCGGATCTTGCTGGCAGGAAACGGAGAGACAGAGGAGTGGAAGCTGGAGGGAGAATTTGTATGTGTGGAGCCGCAGGCGGGATGCCACGGCAAAGTACAGACGATGGAAGACGGGTTTGTCTATGCGGACAGAACCAGGTTCCTGCCCTTCGGCACCACCTGCTATGCCTGGATCCATCAGCCGGTACAGCTGCAGGAGCAGACCGTGAAGACACTGGGGGATAGCTGTTTTAATAAGTTGCGGATGCTGCTGTTTCCCAAATATATGCCCTATAATGAAGAAGATCCGGCGGTGTATCCTTTTGAGCAGGGAGAAGACGGCAGCTGGGATGAGAACCGCATTGTGCCGGCTTATTGGGATAATCTGGATCTGCGCCTTTGCCAGTTATCTGAACTTGGAATCGAAGCCGATCTGATCCTGTTCCATCCCTACGACAAATGGGGATTTGCGGAGATGACGCAGGAGGCGTCTCTGCGCTATGTGTCCTACTGCATCGCCAGGCTGGCGGCATATCACAACGTCTGGTGGAGCCTGGCTAACGAATATGAGATGCTGATGAAGAAGGACATGCAGGATTGGGACGCCTATGGTAGTCTGTTGCAGAGGGAAGATCCTTATCATCATCTGATCTCCATTCACCAGATCCTGCAGCTTTATCCGAAGAGAGCATGGATGACACACTGCTCGATTCAGAGTGGCAATATTGATTTTATTCCTGCCTGGAAGAAAGAGTATCGTCTGCCGATTCTGATCGATGAATGCGGTTATGAGGGAGATCTGGAGTACGGATGGGGGAATCTGTCGGCCTTCGACATGGTAGACCGTTTCTGGTGGACGGTGTCCAGAGGCGGGTACTGCACGCATGGCGAGACTTTACACAGGGAAGATGCGGTGCTCTGGTGGGGCAAGGGCGGCGTACTGCACGGAGAGAGTGAGCCGCGGATCCGCTTTCTGCAGGAACTGTTGGTACAACTGCCGGGCTGCGGCAGGGCAGCGGCTCATGGGCCGCATACGAACCCTAACGGGAAGACGGAGCAGGAAATGACAGATGCTGACAGGCATTTTAACAGATTGCTCGAGCGTACGCCGGTGGAAAATCTGAGCGGATTGATGGCGGAGGTTCCGAAAGTGATTTCAACGGATACCTGGCTGCTTCGCTATTACGGACGCACCTGTCCCTGCTTTGGATGGCTGAATCTGCCTGAAGCCGGGCAATATCGTATAGAGGTGATCGACGTGTGGGAGATGACGAGGGAGACCGTGCTGCATGGCGCTGCCGGCAGAACCAGAATTTCTCTTCCGGCCCGTCCGGGGATGGCGGTTCTGGCTGTAAAAGAGCAGGAAGACGAATTGTTATGACAGGAACAGATATAAGAGGGAGGAGAAGCAAATGGACAAGTATCTGGACAGCACTCTGACACCGGCCGAGCGGGCGGTGGACTTGTTGGGCAGGATGACATTGGAAGAAAAAATGGCACAGGTAAACTGTGTACTGGTGCCGGCAGGCAGAGAGGAGGAGATTGAGCAGCATTGCAGATATGGAATCGGGGAGATTTCCACGCTGGAGGTGCGGATGCTGGGCAGTGCAAAGGAGGCCGCTGCTTTTCAACGGAAAGTACAGGCCATGGTGATGGAAAACAGTCCTCATCGTATTCCGGCGATCTTTCATATGGAAGGACTGTGCGGCGCCTTTATTCAGGATGCCACGAGTTTTCCTTCCGGGATCGGCAGGGCTTCCTCCTGGGATCCGGCCTTAGAAGAGCGGATCGGACAGATTGTGGCGAGACAGGAAAATGCCGCCGGTTTTACGCACACGCTGGCGCCGGTCCTGGATATTTCCCGGGATGCAAGAATGGGACGGCAGGGAGAGACTTACGGGGAGGATCCGGTCCTGGCAGCAGCCATGGGTACGGCCTACACCAGGGGCATTCAGGAGCGGGGGCTGGAGGTGTCCGCGCAGACAGGGAATAAGCGTTATTCTGAGGCGGTTGCCAAACATTTCATGGGATTCCACAACTCGGAGGGCGGTATTCATGGAGCTGACAGCCGCACGCCCAGAAGGCTGATGGAGGAAATCTACGGCAAGCCGTTTCAGGCGGCTATCCGGGAGGCTTCCCTGCGCGGTGTGATGCCCTGCTATTGTACTTTTGACGGGGAACCGGCCTCCGCTTCCCCGATGTTGTTGACGGAGATTCTGCGGGAGGAGATGGGGTTTGACGGACTGGCGGTATCTGACTATGGCGCCATTGAGAATATCCATAATGTCCAGAACATGTATGAGAGTGTGACGGAGGCCGGGCTTTATGCCATGGAGGCGGGGATGGACGTGGAGATGCCAAACTGCGCCGCCTACAATGACGAACTGGCGGAGCTGTTCTGGAGCGGCCGGGCGGATATGGCCATTCTGGACAGGGCCGTCAGGCGTGTGCTGGAAGCAAAGTTCCGCATGGGTCTGTTTGAACATCCTTACGCATTGGAGGATGCGGCCTTTGAAGCGGCTTTCTACCGGCAGGAGGATGCGGAGGTGACGCTGCAGTCCGCCAGAGAGTCCCTGATCTTACTCAAGAACGACGGGACCCTTCCGCTTGGGAGGAATGTCCGCAGGATCGCGGTGGTCGGTTGCCACGCACAGAATGCAGGCAGTTTTTTCGGCGGTTATACGCATCTGAGCATGGTGGAAGCCGTGCACGCCGTGGCGAATTCTATCGCCGGGATTGGCGAGGCGGCTGTCAATCGGGAAAAAGAGGTGCCGTATATTCCGGGGACGCAGATCCAGTCGGATGAGACAGAGGAGTTCGCAGCCGTCCTGCGGCAGATCAAGCCAGGGTGTAAGAGCCTGTTGGAGGAATTGAGTGAGCGGCTGCCGGAGGTGGAAATCGGCTACGCTTACGGTTATCCCGCGGCGGGCAACGATATGAGCCGCCATGAGGAGGCGCTGACTCTGATCGCGCAGGCGGATCTGTGCATCATGACGCTGGGCGGCAAGCACGGCTCCTGTTCGGTAGCCACCATGGGAGAGGGTGTGGATGGCACGGACATCAATCTGCCCGAATGTCAGGAAGTCTTTCTGCGTAAAGCGGCGGCAGTCGGCAAGCCCCTGATCGGCATCCACTTTAATGGCAGGCCGGTTTCCAGTGATGGGGCGGATACCTGTCTGCAGGCGCTGATCGAGGCGTGGAATCCCTCGGAGAGAGGAGCGGAGGCGATCGTTGATGTGTTGACGGGAGCGTATGATCCCTGCGGCAGGCTGCCGGTCTCGGTGGCGTATCACGCGGGGCAGATCCCGATCTACTATGATCATCCCAACGGTTCTTCGTGGCATCAGGGAGCCAGCATCGGCTTTTCCGATTATGTGGATCTGCCTCACACACCCCGGTATTATTTCGGGTATGGTCTGTCTTATACTTCTTTTGCATACAGTGATTTCTGCTGCGGCAGTAAGGTGGCTGTCCGGGCGGGAGAGGAATCTCAGGGGCAGAAGATGCTTCGCCCGGACGAACGTATCCAGGTATCGGTCACGGTCAAAAATACGGGTAAGACGGCAGGCACGGAGATCGTACAGCTGTATCTGAAAGACATATATGCCAGTATGACCCGCCCGGTCATGGAGCTTGCCGGTTTTGCCAGGGTGGAACTGGAACCGGGAGAAGCCCGAAGGATTACCTTCGAGACCGATCCGAGCCAGCTTGCATTTCTGGACAGGAAACTGCGGTGGAAGATCGAAGCCGGCACAGTACAGGTGATGATCGGGGCATCCTCTCAGGACATCAAGTATACGGGAGAATTAAAAATAACGGATGATATGTACATAGACGGCAGGGAACGCCGGTTTTATGCGGATGTCTTTGAATCCCCGATTCCATAGTGCAAAATCAAAGGGGATATAACAGGAAAATTCAGATAAAAGAAATTGGAGGGATATTGTATGCAGATTTATGACATGAAGGTAAATCATTTGACGAACCCGCTGGGATTTCGGATGCCGCGCACTGTTTTCTCATGGAAGGTGAAGGAGGCCGAGGGCAGGAGGCAGGAGGCGGCCCGGCTGCAGATCGCACTGGATGAAGGCATGGGGGAGATCCTGTTTGATTCTGGTTTTGATACCAATGCGGACAGTCTGGCATATCCGGTATCGCTGGCATTGCAACCGTACACCCGCTATTATTGGACTGTTACGGTGCGCAGTGAGGCGGGAGAAGAGGCCGTGGGAGCGGTACAGTGGTTTGAGACGGCCAAGATGCAGGAAGACTGGTGCGGACAGTGGATCACCTGTGACAGTAAGGAGAAGAGGCATCCTTATTTTGAAAAGGATGTGCAGGTGGACAAACCGGTCAGATGGGCCAGACTCTATATCTGCGGCCTGGGGCTGTATGAAGCCTTTTATCAGGCGAAGCAGGGGGATGCGGCGGGCAGCTTACAGCGGATCGGGGAAGAATATCTGACGCCTTACAGCAATGATTACAACGAGTGGGTGCAGTACCAGACCTATGATGTGACAGGGCTGCTGCAGTCTTCGGGGCGGTTGTCGGTCCTGTTGGGCAATGGCTGGTATAAGGCGAGATTCGGGTTTTCGGCGTTGGAGGATGTGGGATTTTACGGTAATGACTGGAAGCTGATCGCAGAACTGCGCATCGTCTATGAGGACGGCTCTGAGGAAGTGATCGGAACGGATGAGAGCTGGAGCGTGCGGCGCAGTAAGATCGCCTTTTCCAACCTGTATGACGGGGAGCTGCGGGACGATACGCTGGCGGAGACGGCAATCTGTCAGGCACAGCTTTGCGAGCCGCCGAAGGGGGTACTGACGGAGCGGATGAGCCTGCCGGTGACGGTGCACGAGACGTTCGAACCGGTGGAACTGATCCATACGCCTGCGGGAGAGCTGGTCTTCGATCTGGGGCAGGAGATCACCGGATTATTTGCGCTGCGGGTACAGCAGCCGGCAGGGACGAAGATCCATATCCAGACGGGTGAGATCCTGCAGGACGGCAATTTCTACAATGAAAATCTTAGAACGGCGAAGTCCGAGTATATCTATATAGCAGACGGCAGTGAGCAGGTGATCATGCCCCACTTTACGTTCTATGGCTATCGGTATGTGAAGATCCAGGGCATTCCGGATCTGAAGAAAGAGGACTTTAAAGGACTGGCGATCTACAGCGATTTTCAGGAGATCGGATTCATGAAGACGGGCAATGCGCTGCTAAACCGCTTTATCGAGAACGTGCGCTGGGGACTTAAGGATAATTTCGTGGATGTGCCCACCGACTGTCCGCAGCGGGATGAGCGCATGGGCTGGACGGGAGACGCCCAGGTATTCTCGCCGACGGCCATGTATCTGACGGATCCTTACGCATTCTATGCGAAGTATCTGTACGATATGGGGAAGGAGCAACGCGCTCTGGGCGGCGGGGTGCCTCATGTAGTGCCTTCCTGCGGGGTGGAAGATTCCGCCTGCGTGTGGGGCGATGCGGCCTGTATCATTCCCTGGAACCTGTATCTGTTCTTCGGGGACAAGAGCATCCTGGAAGAACAGTTTGAGAGCATGAGAAGCTGGGTGGACTATGTGAGCCGGGTGGACGGAGACGACCACGGCTGGCGGAAGGTGTTCCACTTCGGCGACTGGCTGGCGCTGGACCATCCGGAGGGCGGTTCGGAGCAGGTGCTGGGCGCCACGGACGAGGGCTTTATCGCCAATCTCTATTATGCGGTGAGCGCCGGACTGGTGGCGAAGGCGGCTCATGTGCTGGGGTATGAGGAAGAAGAGGAGCGATATGACAGCCTTTCCAGGGAGCAGTTTGCAGCAGTGAAAAAGGAGTTCTACAGCGCCACCGGCAGGTGCTGCATCAAGACTCAGACGGCGCTGCTTCTGACATTGAAATATCATCTCACGGAGAATGAGGAATTGGCGAAGCAGCAGCTTCTGCAGCTGTTCCAGTTCAGCCACGGCAAGCTGCGGACCGGATTCGTGGGAACGCCGTTGATGAGCAATATCCTGTCGGACAACGGCATGGACGAGCTGGCATATCATTTGCTATTGAATGAGGAATACCCGGGCTGGCTGTATGAGGTGAAGCTGGGGGCGACCACCGTATGGGAGCGCTGGAACAGCCTGCTGGCGGACGGCACCATTTCGGGAACCAGCATGAACAGCATGAACCATTACTCCTACGGTTCCGTGCTGGAATGGATGTTCCGCCATGCGGCCGGTATCGACAGCATGGATGAGGCGCCGGGCTTCAGAAAGGCCAGGTTTGCGCCGACGCTGAACCGGCGGGTGCGCAGCATGGAGGCATCCTATGACTCTGCTTCCGGTGTCTATGCCTGCAGCTGGGAACTGACGGACAGGGAGCATGTGACATTGTCCGTGACGGTACCCTTCAACTGCAGTGCGCTTCTTACGCTGCCACAGGCGCCGCAGGAGATCTATGAGGATCGGACAAATCCCATGTTTGCGGATGTGCAGGAAGGGGTATGCCACCTGCATGCCGGCACCTACACGGTATCCTACCGGCTGGAGGCGCCGCTTGTGCAGACTTATGATCTGGATACGCCGATGTGGAAACTGAAAGCGGAACCGGAAATCGTGGAGAAGCTGCGGGACGTGCTTGACCTGACGACGATCGCGGAAGAATATATGGGACGCTCCGTGCGGGGGTATCAGGATATGTTCAAAGGATCTATCGACAAGTCATTGCTGGAACAGGTGGAAGCCCGGCTGGCAGAAGGCAGATAGTGGCCGTGTCTTTCGGAAGTGTCCGGCTTAAGAGCCTGCGCGCCACGCTCCCTTTTTGTAGAAAAGAAGGGAGAGTACCGTGCCCAGACACCACCCGATGGGCCAGGAGAGCCAGATGCCGGTGGCGGAGCGCATGGCTGCGGAGAGCACGAAGGCCAGCATCACTCGTAGGATCAGATCTGTAAAAGTAGCGGTCATAAATTGTTTCATCGCACCTGCGCCCCGCAGGACGCCGTCGGAGATCAGCTTGGCGGAGATCACGAAATAGAAAGGGGAGACGATCCATAAGAATTGCTGTCCCGTCTGCAGCGCTTTGACGGAGGACTGGTCCATGAAAAGCAGGAGCAGATATCTGCCAAGACACAGATAAAGCAGGCACAGCGGCAGACTTAAAGTCCACACCAGTTTCAGACCGGCGCGGAAACCTTCCCTGACACGGGACCAGGTTTTCGCGCCGATATTCTGGGCGGAGAAATTGGATATACCGTTGCCGATCGTCGTAAACGAGGTAATAACCAGATTATTCAATTTGATGGCGGCGGAGTAGCCGGCGGCCACGCTGACGCCGAAGCTGTTGATACAGCCCTGTACCAGAATATTGCCGACGGAGATGAAGGACTGCTGCAGGACGCTGGGGATGGCGATGGTGAGGATCTTCTTTAACAGGTCCCAGGAAAAAACTTCAATCTTTGCATTTCCGGACGATACTTCGATCCCGGCAAGCCTTTTTAAGATCAAAATCACAGAGAAAATGCAGCTGATTCCCTGACAGAGGAAGGTTGCCCAGGCCACGCCTGCTATACCCATCTGCAGTGAGACGACAAACAGGATGTCCACCACGATATTCGCCGTGGAAGAAAAGGCCAGGAACAGGAAAGGTGTCTTCGAATCTCCCAGTGCGGAGAAAATCCCGGTGGCGATATTGTAGAAGAGTAAAAAGGGCAGTCCCAATATGTAGATATCCAGATACAGCGCGGAATCGGCCATGATCTCTTCCTGTGTCTTCATCAGCCGCAGCAGAATGTCGCAGGACAGAAACCCGGCAAGCATCAGCACGATACAGAGCACGGCGCTGGCGATCAGGGTGGTGTAGACGGCGGTCTTCATCCGTGCGTAGTCTTTGGCGCCGAACAGCTGGGAGACGATGACGGAGCATCCCATGTTGCAGCCGAAGGCAAAAGCGATGAAAATCAGGGTGATATTGTAGCTGTTTCCCACGGCGGCCAGGGCGTTTTCGCCGATAAACCTGCCGGCTACAAGGGAGTCGGCAATATTATAGAGCTGTTGGAAAATGATGCTCCCGAACATGGGAAGGCAGAAGGCCCAGAGGACTTTCTGCGGGTCGCCTTTGGTCAAGTCTTTGTTCATAGTAATCTCCGTTCCGCCGCCTTTCCGTCAGCGGCACAAATAGTAATGAAAGTCTACTTTCTTTCACAGTAAACTTCCATCATGCTCAGCCTGCCGCCTGGCAGGTCGCATGGCTTGTCTTTTTTTACAATATCGTATTATAATACCAGAAGAGAGATATTAAAAATATATTGATTATATATAAGGCATATAAAAATTATATGCTTTGTCATATGTCATATGGCATATGACATATCGGATGGCAGGTGGCAGGACAGGATGGATATTAATTTTGAGTATTATAAAATTTTCTATTATGTGGCAAAATATAAAAACATCACCCGGGCGGCTACGGTGCTGGGCAGCAATCAGCCCAATGTGACCAGGGTCATGAAGCTGCTGGAAGAGGGGCTGCAATGCAAGCTGTTGGTGCGGGAGGCGAGAGGAATCGCGCTGACACAGGAGGGGGAACGCCTGTATGCCCATGTGGAGGCAGCATTTCATCAGCTGTTAAAGGCGCAGGAAGAGATCGGGGCACAGCTTCTTGACGGCACGGGGACGGTGGAGATCGGTGCGACGGAGACGGCGCTGCATCTTTTTCTGTTGGATGCGCTGCGGTCGTTTAAGGAAACCTGTCCGAGAGTCAGGATCAAGATTCACAATCATACCACGCCGGATATTTTGAAACGGCTTGCTTATGGCAGGCTGGATCTGGCCGTGATCACTACGCCTTTCGAGACGACGGGGCATCTGGTGGCCGGAAAGCTGACCGGATTCCGGGAGATACTGGCAGGCGGGGAGCCGTACCGGAGGCTGGGAGAAGGGAAGGCGAAGCCGGGAGAAGCAGGGTATTGCGGCGGAACGTTTTGCAGGCCGTGGAGTCTGCAGGATCTGCAGGCGTATCCGTGGGTGGGGATCGGCAGCGGCACGGCGACCTGTGAGCTGTACCGGGCATTCTTTTTCCGGCAGAATGTGGATATCGAACCGGATACGGAGGTGGCGACTTCCGATCTGCTGATTCCGCTGATCCGGGCAGGCATGGGGATCGGATTCGTGCCGGAACGGATGGCACAGCCCTGGCTGGATGCAGGACAGCTGGTGCGGATCCCGCTTGACTGTGAACCGCCCAGACGGGAGATCCGGCTGGTCTATGACAGCGGCAGGGGGAAGAGCGCGGCGGCGGAGGGACTGCGGAAGTACCTGCAGAAGTACGCACAGGAACGGCCTCAAAATCAGTAAAAGTCATGTTGCAGTTCACCATGAATCGTAACAAAGTCATTTCAAAGAATCACAGAGAATCATTTTAGAATGATTTTTCTTGTAAAAAAAGGAGTTTGAAGTTATAATACTATTAAAATTTACAGGTGATGACGAAGAGGAGTACACTTTTGACCGCCGCCAGAGAGAGCAGCCGCAGGCTGGAAGGCTGCTTCGGAGAGGGATTGTGGAAGGTAGCTTCGGAACCGGAATGTTGAATGGAAGGTGCATTGCAGTTCTTTGGCAGGCAGCTTAGTAGATGTTCCCGCCCGATCCCCGTTAGCGGATCAGATTTGAAAGGATATCCGACGGCAGGCGGTGGAAGATGGATCTTGGATCGATCGCACATCCGGCGGCCGGAGAGACAGCCTGAGAATCGATGAGTGAGAAACCAAGGTGGTACCGCGCATGATGCGCCCTTTGCTGTGACAGGATCAGCAGAGGGCTTTTTATATGGGAAATTTCTATGAATTTTCCATATGACAAAAAGCAATGACCGCACTGCGCCGGGCGAAAAAGCAACCGAAAACTGTGAAGAAGTAAGAACAAAGAAGAAGTAAGAACAATGAAGAATTAAAAACAAAGTAAAAAACAAAGAAGGATTTATACAGGAGGGCACGACATGAGCAAGGAACTGGCAAAGACCTACGACCCGAAGGGGCTGGAGGACAGACTGTATCAGAAGTGGATGGACAAGAACTATTTCCACGCCGAGGTGGACGAGACGAAGAAACCTTTTACCATCGTTATCCCGCCGCCGAATATTACGGGACAGCTGCATATGGGACATGCGCTGGACAATACCATGCAGGATATCCTGATCCGCTATAAAAGAATGCAGGGGTACAACGCGCTCTGGCAGCCGGGCACCGACCATGCTTCCATCGCCACCGAGGTGCGCATCATCGAGAAGCTGAAGGAGGAGGGGACCAGCAAGGAAGAACTGGGCCGCGAGGGATTCCTGAAACGCGCCTGGGAGTGGAAGAAGGAATATGGCGGGCGCATCATCAACCAGCTGAAAAAGATGGGCTCTTCCTGCGACTGGGACAGGGAGCGCTTTACCATGGATGAGGGCTGCAACAGGGCGGTCACCGAGGTGTTCTGCAAGATGCACGAGAAAGGCTGGATCTACAAGGGCAGCAGGATCATCAACTGGTGTCCGGTATGTAATACGTCCATTTCCGATGCGGAAGTGGAGTACGAGGAGCAGGCAGGCCATTTCTGGCACATCAAGTATCCGCTGGTGGACGAGAACGGTGCACCCAGCACGACGGAGTTCCTGGAGTTTGCCACCACCCGTCCGGAGACGATGTTGGGCGATACCGCCGTGGCAGTGAATCCGAAGGATGAGAGATATACTTATCTGAAAGGAAGAATGGTCTGGCTGCCCATCGTCAACAAAGCGATTCCGGTGGTGGAAGACGAGTATGTGGATATGGAGTTCGGTACGGGCGTGGTGAAGATCACGCCGGCTCATGACCCTAACGACTTCGAAGTTGGGAAGCGTCATAACCTGCCGGAAGTCAATATCATGAACGACGACGCCACCATCAACGAGAACGGCGGTAAGTACGCGGGTCTGGACCGCTACGAGGCGAGGAAGCAGATCGTGAAGGAACTGGAAGCGGAAGGGCTGCTTGTGAAGATCGAGGACTATGCGCACAACGTAGGAACCCATGACCGCTGTAAGACCACCATCGAGCCGATGATCAAGAAGCAGTGGTTCGTGAAGATGGACGAACTGATTCGTCCCGCGGTGGAGGCGGTCAGGAACGGCGAGGTTAAGCTGATTCCCGAGCGTATGGATAAGACTTACTTTAACTGGACGGACAATATCCGCGACTGGTGCATCAGCCGTCAGCTGTGGTGGGGACACCGGATCCCGGCCTACTACTGTGACGAGTGCGGCGAGGTGGTGGTTGCCAGGCAGACGCCCGATAAGTGCCCGGCGTGCGGGTGCACTCATTTTACCCAGGATCCGGATACGCTGGATACGTGGTTTTCTTCCGCGCTGTGGCCTTTCTCCACGCTGGGCTGGCCGGAAATGACGGAGGATCTGAAATATTTCTATCCGACGGATGTGCTGGTGACGGGCTATGACATTATTTTCTTCTGGGTAATCCGGATGATCTTCTCCGGGTATGAGCAGATGGGAGAGAAGCCTTTTCATACGGTGCTGTTCCATGGGCTGGTGCGGGATTCCCAGGGGCGCAAGATGAGTAAATCCCTGGGCAACGGCATCGATCCGCTGGAGATTATCGACAAGTACGGCGCGGACGCGCTGCGCCTGACGCTGATCACGGGCAATGCGCCGGGCAATGACATGCGTTTCTACTATGAGAGAGTGGAAGCCAGCCGGAACTTTGCCAACAAGGTGTGGAATGCTTCCCGTTTCATTATGATGAACATGGAGCAGACGCAGGAGAAGACAGGCGGCCGCGGATGGGAGGTTTCCTATGACCGGATCAAAGAGAGTCTGGAGCCTGCCGACAAGTGGATCCTGTCGAAATTGAATACGCTGGTAAAAGAGGTGACGGACAATATCGATCATTACGAGCTGGGCATCGCGGTACAGAAGGTGTACGATTTCATCTGGGACGAGTTCTGTGACTGGTACATTGAGATGGTGAAACCGCGCCTGTACCAGCGTGAGACGGAAGGAGAGGATGCCGGGGCTATGACCGGTGTCGGGAAACAGGACGGCGCCGATGGAGCGGCAGACGGCGGGAAGCAGGACGGCGCTGATGATGCCGGCCGGAGCGGAAAGCGTGCGGACCAGAGCAAGAACGCTGCGCTGTGGACGTTAAAGCATGTGCTGATCGACGCGCTGAAACTGCTGCATCCGTATATGCCTTTTATCACCGAGGAGATCTTCTGCACGATCCAGAGCGAAGAAGAGTCCATTATGATCTCCAGCTGGCCGGCATATACTGAAGAGAAGGCGTATCAGACCGAGGAGAAGGCCATCGAGCTGATCAAGGAAGCGGTGCGCGGTATTCGCAATATCCGCACGCAGATGAATGTGGCACCCGGCAGAAAAGCGGCGATGTTCGTAGTCAGCGAGGCGGAAGCGGTGAGAAATGTCTTCGAGGAGGGCAGGCTGTTCTTTGCCTCTCTGGCGGGCGCTTCCGAGGTGACGGTGCAGGCGGACAGAAGCGGCATCGCACAGGATGCGGTATCGGTGGTGATCCCCAATGCGGCGGTGTACATTCCGTTTGCGGAGCTGGTAGACATCAGACAGGAGATCGAACGGCTTGAGAAGGAGGAAAAACGGCTGCAGGGTGAGCTTGCGCGGGTCAACGGCATGTTGAACAATGAAAAGTTCATGGCGAAGGCGCCGGAAGCGAAGGTTGCGGAAGAACGCGCGAAGCTGGAGAAGTATACACAGATGCTGTCGCAGGTGCAGGAGCGGCTGACGCAGTTGAAGAAATAGGTTACTATTCGTCCGGGGGACGTTTGCTAAGCGCCGACCGGAGTGGAACGTAGACACTTGGAATGGGCTGGATGCGTTACAGTTTGCGGCCGGTTTTCTTTTCCGGTTGCCAGAATACGGTGCGGACGATATAATAAAAGCAGGGGATTTCTCAGGAAACAGGAGGACTTGACGGAAAGGAAATAAGATGCAAAAGCAGACGCATGATTACGATAATGTGTTCAAAACTATGAAGAGCAAACACAAAAGACTATTTGTGGCGGTGATCAACGATATTTTCGGGAAATGTTATCCGATGGATGTAAGGGTGGATGTGCTGCCGTCGGAAGGATATCTGACTGAGAGTGAGACAGCGGATGGAAGGAAGGAGATCGAGGAACAGATTTCGGATTTCCTGATCAGGATCGGAAGTGAAGTTTACCTTCTGGAATGCCAGAGCTATGATGATGGTTCCATGGCGATCCGGATCGCGGAATATGCCTTTATTGTCGCGAGACAGTTTGCCGTATGGGATATCGGTCATGCGACCATTCCCATGCCGCGGTTTTCGGTGATCTATATTAAGAGAACAAACAGGACACCGGCGGCGACAACGATCACATTTACGTTTCCGGACGGGCAGAGTGTAGAGTATCGATCCGACAATGTGATCCTGGATGAGTTTACAAAGGAAGACATTGTTGAGAGGCGGCTTTTTCCCTATATCCCGTTTTATATCGCAAGGTATGAAAAGGAAATCGTATCGGAGGGCAAGGTGGATCAGGCAGTGGAGGATCTGGCATATTTCAGGGATCAGATGGTGCGACTGAACAGGACCGGTGAGTTGACCGATACAGAGCTGATAGATCTGATGGGATTTGTGAACACTATCATTACCCACATGACGAATGGAAACAAGAATGAAGAAAGGCTGGTGAATGTTATGGGCGGAACGATAATCGAGACAGAATCCGAGAAATGGATGCGTCAGGGCATGGAACGTGGCCTGCAGCAGGGGGTGCAGCAGGGACAGGCCAAAATGCTGATAGAGCTCGGACAGGAAGACGGACTTGATGACACAACGATCCTGCAGAGAATACAGGAGAAGATCGGTCTGTCGCTGGAAGAGGCGATGACTTATATGAAGCAGTATGGAAAACGGCTTGTGTAGGTTCGCGGTATCATGCAGAAGATGTATTCAGACCGTATAGGATGGATTGGTATTTTGTGCTCATTATATGCTGCAGTTTATACTTGACCAGTTGTAATGATGACAGAAATGATGGAAGGGCTGTGAAACAGCAGCGGATGCATCCGGCCGGCGTCTGACGGTAGAAAACCATTGCAAAAAGGATACCCCTATGATACAATAATTGAAGCAGACAATGATAAAAAAATAACAATCGTTGTCGATCTTGTAATGTAAAGTTTTTTCTAACAAAATACCAAAATGGAGGAGAAGAAGATGGCAAAAAAAGTTGTTTTGGCGGGTGC
>OFGO01001250.1_pt1 | contig 19550 bp, 16 predicted proteins | sample 1521761 | NCBI WGS metagenome assembly OFGO01 (sample SAMEA3504128, study PRJEB24116) | mouse gut metagenome | biome: mouse gut; feature: mouse-associated habitat; material: faeces | place: Denmark | collected 2011
CTCCTGCCATGTTCTCGCTGCCCGCCACCAGAAGAACCTTGCCGAAGCTCCCCTTGTTCCCGTCATTTCTCCGTTTGGGCATCAGCTCCCCCACGGGCTCGTCAAGGGCATACATCTCCGGCTCCATCCCGAAAAAGCTCCTCTCGGATATGCCGATGTCCGCGGTCCTGACCTCCCCGGCGAACTCGCAGCCCGGATACAGCGCCAGTCCCCTTTTGCAGAAGCCGAAGGTCACGGTCATGTCGGCCCTGACTCCGCAGCCCCATATCTTGCCCGTATCGGAATCGACGCCGCTGGGCACATCCAGAGCCAGCTTCCATCCGTTCCTCCTCCGGAACGTCTCCACCGCCTCCCGAAAGCTCCCCTCTACCTCCCTGCACAGTCCCACGCCGAAAAGCCCGTCAATCATGACCCCGTATTCCTGCCGCACGGGCTCCTCCACGAATTTCACCGGAAACTTCTCCAATATCCGCATCTGCTGTCTCCACTGTTCGGTGGCCTTCTCCCGATCCCCCACGCACCAGACCTCCACGTTGTACCCTCTCTCCGCCAGAAGCCTTGCCACGGCAAGCCCGTCGCCGCCGTTGTTTCCCGTTCCGGCCATAACCAGCACATATCTTCTTCCCTGAAGCCCTGCGCAATGCTCCTCCACGGCCTCCACGGCGGAAAGCGCCGCCCGCTCCATGAGGACGCAGGCCGGAATCCCTATCTCCTCTACGGTGTTTCTGTCATACAGTTTCATCTCCGATGCCGACACATAATATTTCATATCCAACTCCTCTTTCCCGATCCGCCGTCAGTTACCCTGATAAAAACAAAACGGACTGCACAGCTTTAACCATCCAGCCCGCCTCTCGATTATTTTATACTCCCTCATTCCTCCCCGGCTCCGCTCTCCCGCTGATCCGGATTGTACTTCATGTCAAATATCTCGATGACCTCCGCTCCGAACACGTCATGCATATAGGAATAGATGGCATTGTTGCGCTGCTCCATCTCCTGCTTCCTGATCAGTCGCTTCTTCAGCTCTATACGCACCTCCGTCACCCATTGGGCGATCTCCTGAATATCCGCCCCGTTCTCCTGCATGGTGTCGTAGCAGCAGTCCATAGTGGCAAGCATCAGTTTGAAATTCGCCTGCTCGATCTCTCTGGGAAGCTCCAGCAGCTCATCCTGATAGCCCTCCAGTCGCTGGTTGCAGTCCTCCACCAGCTTCTTGTTTCGTGCCTCCTGCGCCTGAATGTCCACGCTTCTGTCAGTGACCTGCGTCACCAGCCCCTGCAACGTCCGAATCTGATCCGCATACTGCTCCCGGCTGCCCTGCAATTCCTCCGACACCTTGGCATAAAGCTTCTCGAAACCGCTGTCAAGAGCTGTCAGCTTATCGATCAAAACGCCTTTTTCGGCAACATACTCATCGAACTTGTCAATATCTACCTCGCCGGACTGAAAAATCTCCTGCTGGCGCATATTATACTTCTGGATCTCCTCCATCACCTGCAGCTTCCTTCTGAGGCTTTCCTCCAAAAGAGTCAGATAATTGCCCGTCATACACCCTAGTCCTTACCCTTCTTCATGACTTCCTTCCAGGTATCCCGCATAGAGCGCAGGTGCATATTCACCTCTTCCAGAATCTCCTTGTCCTTCTTCACATTGGCCTCCACCAGCCTCTGGCTCAGATAGGAATAGACCCTCTCAAAATGCTCCGCCACCGGATAGCTCATGTCCAGAGTCTGACGGAAATAGTCGATGATACGCTCCACCTTTTGGATATGGATATGTGCCCTCTCGATCTCCTTGTTCTCCACCGCCACAATGGCAATGTTGCAGAACTTGATAGCCCCCTCATAGAGCATCAGCGTCAATTCAGCCGGAGAGGCCGTCAGAATCTTGCTGTTGTTGTACTGTCCATACGCATTGGGTAATGCCATGTCGCACCTCGCCTTTCTTCAACTTGTCATGCTCGGCGCTGATGAACTCCATGGGGGCCGTGCGCTCTCCGCACGTATGCTTTCCTGCATTTCCGACAAATGATTTGCCGTCCAATCCCTCCTTGTCATCAACCGCCCAGCAAGGATGTCACGGCGCTGGCATTGTTCTGCATCTTGGCCAATGCCGTCTCCATCGCCGCAAATTTAGCATACCACTTATCCTCGTAATCTGCAAGCTTATCTTCCAATTCTTTTATCTTTGTGGTGTACTCGTCATACTCCTTCTGCATCTTCTTGTCATCGTATGCAGTAAAAGCAGAGCTGTAATCAGTACCCTTCATGATATCGAACATTTCGGAACGCAGATTCTCGGTCAGCTTGGAAAAAAATGCCACCACCGTATCAGGATCATTTGCGATCATGGACTTCAGCTTATCCGCATTTCCAGAGGTGTGCTCATCGTCAGGATCTCCGTCGATATGATAGGCATTCTTCTCGTTCTCCGCGGCAGTGAAATAGTTTAAGGTACCGATGCCGAAATTGGATAGGTACATCTTTTCCCCGTTTACCACCACGCCCTCCATCATAATTCTCTTCATGGCGCTGGCAATGGTGTTCAAAGAACCGTCCTTGCGCAGGATCGAATCCTTGATCTTTCCCTCCCATTCCTCGATCTGGGATTCCGACATGGCCTCCTTCTCCTCGTCGGTAAGAGGCTCATAGCCCTTGGCGGAGTCTGCATTGTACAGCTTATCCATCTGATTGATCAGCGCATTATAATCTTTCAAAAATCCCTTGATAAGGTCATACACGCCGTCCGTGTCGTCCTGCGTGGTGATGGTCACTTCCTCGTTCTCCGCCGTGGTAGAGTTCACCGTCAAGGTCAAGCCGTTGATCTCAAAAGAGTTCTTGGAGGATTCATACCTCTCGCCGTTTAAGTAGATCACGGCGTCCGTCCCCTCGGTCTTGCGCTTCTTGAGCGCTTCCAGCTCATCTCCCGTAGGTCTGGTCAGGACTGCGTCCACCTTGTCCGCAATCTTCTTCTTGGCATCTGCGCTGAGATCCTGCACATCACCGTTTGCGTCTATGACCAGCTGGCCGTTCACCTCGTCCAGAGCCTTTTTATTGTCATCCCATTCAAACATCCATCCGCGGAGATCATTCTCCATTTCTTCCGAAGTACCCTCTGCATTACAGATTTCAATCATCGCCTTGTCAAGAAGCTTCAGGTTCTCCTCAGTCAGATCATCCACGGTCAGATCCTCCACCTTCACCGGATTGCCGTCTTTGTCCTTCAGATCCGCCAGATACTTGTTGCCGTCCTCATCCTCTGCGGCCTCCAGCTGCGACGCGTACTTTTTCAGCTTCTCCATCATGGCGTCACGTTCGTTCAGCAAACCGGATCGCTCCTTCTTCAGGCTCTCCAGAAGCGCAGTCTCTCTAAAACCGATGACTTCATCTTTTTTAGCCGCATCCACACTGGACTTGCCATAATCCAGCCCCAGAGCCTGCAGTGCGTCCAATCCAACAATGTCATTGGAGCTGATGTCGAAATTCCCCTCGCTGCCGGATGTCTTGCCCGTGATGTAGAATCTGCTGTTGTTTTCATCGAAATTGGCATTGATGCCGGCGTCCCGCAGCTTTCCTACAAAGTCGTTTATGGTGGTGTTGCTGTTGACGGCGATCCTGCTGGTCTTGCCGTTTTCCAGCGACACATTGATATATCCCACGCCGCCTTCCGCCAATCCCAGATCTCCCAGCGTATTGCTGCCGGTGGCATTCTTCTCGTCACCGAACTCGTCTACTACCTTTCCCACCTTGCTGCCGGTCAAAAACGCAGACTTCGCCAGCTTTTCCACCTTCAGGCTCTGTACGCCGTTCATGGCGTTCTCACCCGTAATGACGGATACCACGCTGCTATTTGACACCTTCGTTGTCTTTTTCATATAGGCGCTCTGAAAACGCATGGTGCTCAGAGACTTGTTGTAGAGTCCCATGATCTGCGTATTTAAGGTCTTCCACGCATCCTGTTTGTATTTCAGCGACTTCTGGGCCTTTACCGCCTTTGTCACCTTTGTCTTCTTGGCTTCCACCATCTGGGCTATGATGCTTTCCGTATCCATACCGGACATCAAGCCGCTCAATCTCATTGCCATGTCTCGTCCTCCTTCAACATACCATTGCCTGCTCAAGGAGCCGCGCCAAGCGCCTCCTTGGACATCTTCCGCCTATTTCACGGCAAATCCGGCACTCTCCGCCACATGCTGGGCCTCTGCGGCGAAATCCTCCCTCCGCTCTACCGCCTCTCGTCCACAAGAATCCCTGCCAGCTCCCAAACTCTGGCAATCATGTCCAGCGTTTTCTCAGGGGGCAGCTCTTTGATCACTTCTTTGGTGTTCTTATCAACGATCTTGATGGTGACGCGGTTCGTATCCTCATGGATTCCGAACACAGCCTCGGAGTTGGCCAGCTTCTTGTTCAGGGTTTCCACTGCTTTACGAATCTTGTCGTTGTTCGTCTGCTGCTCCTTGCCCTGCTCACCGCCGCCCGCATTTCCCTTTTCCTGAGAATTCTCCACCACACTGGTGGTTCTGTCCACATACTCTGCAGCCGGTGCAGCGCTGGAGCCGCTGGTCTCCGGCTTCTCCGCCTGTACCGGCGGCTGAGGTCTGGGAGCCACAGTCCCTTGTGCTTGTACTGTCATTACGCTCGAAATAGGTTCAATTGTCATTTCTATACGCCTCCTTGCATTATTATGAAACTATTTGCCAATGAAAAGCATCCTGCTTTTCATCCTGTGAGTTTTTCTCACATGTGAGCTTTCTTCATATTGTGATTCTTTTTTACACTGCGGTTCTTTTCCTACACTGTAATTCCTCTCACATTATGATTCTTCTCTCACAATAAGATTTCTTACTTGATTTATCGGAATTTCTCTTCCGAAAATTAACAGCGTATCCTAAAAATATCTTCCGATTCGTTACGCTTCCCTCGCCGTTCGTCCCATCAGGCATCCATGCAGGAGCAGGGCAACAAGCCCTCTCCGGCAACAGCCGCGGGGAATCTTACCCCAGCAGCGTCTTCAGCGCCTCCATGCCGTCAGCACTCACCGCCTCCTTGTTGGCCTCCTGAATCTGAAGATAGACCTCCTTACGGTATATGGGAACATCCTTGGGGGCGGTGATGCCCACCTTTACCTGATCGCCCTTCACTTCAAGGATGGTGACCTCCACATTATTGTTGATGATGATCGCTTCGTTTTTCTTCCTCGACAATGCCAGCATGCTACGCACCTGCCTTTCCGGCCTGCAGAATATCGTAGATGGGGAATTTCACGGGATACCCCCCGTTCTCCACGATGACCTGACAGCCTTTGTGCTCCTCCGCATTGATAATGAAGGGCCCCTGCAGGTTCACGCTCATTTTGGTCAGGTCTCCGGGAATGGATACCGACACCAGCACCAGCATATTCTCTCCGCTGAGGTTCCCTGCGCTGGCCAGCAGCTCGTCCTCCACCTCCGGATCATAATCCGGCTTCACCACCAGCGGATTCATCACCGGCATGGAGAATCCGGGCTCCTCCACCGATTGAAGGAAACGGATTCCCACATCCACCCCCTTTTCCTCATCATGAAGCAAAGCGAATCGCCTCAGCTCCGGGAATCCGATGATTCCGTTCTCGAAAGTTATGATCTTGTCATCCGAGATCTCTATCTCGCCAAAAAACTTTGTCTTAATCTTCATACCGCTCCTATCCGCGCAATCCTGCGCCATATATAACGATCGATATATCGCAATCCCGCTTCCGCTTTCCTGTCCCCGCGCCGGCACATCCCTGCATCACCATATCTTTTGCCCACGCTCCCAAGCGTTTCTTGACCTATTCTATATAAAGATACCCCGCCGCCGGCTGACAAGAATCTGTTGTACAGCGAAGCTGCAGGGTATCGCGCCACTTCCGGCCAAATCAACTTTAGATATAGTTCAAAAGCGTGGTCTGCGCCACTTTTCCGGTGGCCATCAAAGATGCATTGTAGGTAAGCTCCGCTGCGGTCAGGCCCACGATGACCTCCGTGATATCAATATCCTCGTTCTCACTCTTCAGAGTCTCAAAGGTAGTCTTCTGATTCTGTGTACGATTCTTCACCAGCTCCAGCTTGCTGCTTCTGGCGCCGCAGCTGGTAAGGCTTAGATTCGCGGCATCCAGATGTTTCTGGAAGGAGGTGATTCCCTTCTCAAACAGCCTCTGTTCCTTCTCCTTGGCCAGTGTAAGCCCTTTCTCCACTGCCTCCAGCTGATTCTGCAGAGTCTTCTTGGCCTGAGCGTCGTTCTCGTCCACATTACTCAAAGCGCTCTCGATATCCGTCTTGACGGCCTCCAGCTTCAGCACGTCCTGCATGGCCCTCATGATATCGTCCACTTCTCTGCCGATCCCGTGGTTGAAGCATTCGTCAGCAGTGGAATTCACCTGAATGGTCTGGTTGAACCCTATATCGTACTCGATAGACTGCCGCTTTGCTGTATTGTCAAGATAGTCCTCATTGTAGGAAACGGAGGCATCTGCCGTGTTGTCCGCATCAAAGGTCTTGCAGGCGAAGTAATGCTCCGGCCGCAGGTCGCCCTTGAGCCAGTCGTCCTTCTCATAGGTCACCCGGATCTCCCCTTCATTGGCGGGGCTCCCCTCTATGTCCTTCGCCTTCATAAGCGACTCATAACGGTTCTTTCCCAAAAGGACTTCTCCGGTATCCGGAAGATAAACTATGGCATCATCGTTCATGGAAGCATAGGTATAGGGATCCACCTGCTTCTGGGCTCCCGTAGCAGGGTCTGTCACAGTCAGAGTGGTCTTGTCATAACTGTTCACCACCTCAATGTCCGTTCCCGTCCAGGTAACCGTTGTCCCCGGCAGCCCTGCGGATGTGTCCAGAAACTCTATGGTAGGCTTGGCCCCTGCGGCGGCTCTGGTATAATCGGAGCAGGCATTGTAAGCCAGACGGATACGGTAGCATTCCGAAGCGCTGATGTCCTGATCCGTCACCTGATCGAAGGGCGGCTGACCATAGTTACTGGTGTTGATATTCAAAAGCTCTCCCGTGTCCACCTTGGTCACTTTGTCCACGGCGCTGCTGTCCAGCTGCTCGGTGATCTCGTATCTGGTCTTGTTCGCCGTGGTAAAGCTAAGCGGCGTATCCGTGCGGTAGCCGGTAAAGACATATCTGCCCGCATAGTCCGCGTCCCCTGTGGAATATACCTCCTCCCCAAGCTTTTGCAGCTGCTCTAAAATAATCTGACGATTCTTGGTAGTAAGGGAGGTCTTGGACGTACCGTTAGATCCCGTGGTACACTGCTCGATCATCTTGGTGAGAACCCCCGACAGATTGGTCAGGGAATCCTCCGTCACATTGAGCCAGCTCTCCGCATCGGGAATGTTCTTGCTGTAGTACTGGGTGATCTCCGTCACATTGCTGCGCAGACGGAGCGCTCTGATAGCCACCACCGGATCGTCGGAGGGGCGGTTGATTTTCTTCTCGGTGGACATCTGGGTACTCAGTCTGTCCTCGTAGATCTTATTGGTGTTGATGTTGGAGAGATTGTTGCGCTGCATGATCTTATTTGTGATTCTCATCTAAGCTTTCCTTTCCTGATACAAATCATTTTTCCGTTCGTACCTGACGTCCATGTCATACCGCGGTTCCATCCTCTCCCGGTTCCTGCAGCCCTCTAGCTGCCTGAAGCCGGACGACCTCTTTTTTTAAACGCCGGTCTGGAGAATCAATCTGTCATAGATCTCCGACAAGGTCTGTATCATCTGGCAGGCCAGATTGTAGCCCTGCTGGAACTTCACCAGATTCAAGGCCTCCTCGTCCTCGTCCACGCCGGAGATGGAGAGCCTCTGAGTATCCACTGTATAGGCCACTTCTTTGAAACTTTGATAGAAGGTCTCCGCCTTTCGGGTATTCAGAGCCACGTCCGAAAGGATGCACTGAAGGAACTCCGATGCGGAGCTTCCCCGGAAGCTCATCTTGTCCTTGTCTGTGGCCACGGCCTTCAGATCCTCCAGCAGATCGTTCTGCTCCACCCCGTCCTCAGCCTTCTTTCTGGTGGCCAGACGGTCCGGATCCTTATTTACGGTAGAGGAGACGGCGAAATTTCTGGCCTCCATCAGATAATAGCTCACGTTGGTAGCATTTTTGCCCACGGACACCTTCAGCACCGCGTCCTTCTCGGCCTGCGCTCTGGCGGCAGCCTCCAAGGTAGCGTCCCATGTGCCGCCTGCATCCTCTACCTTTTTCTTTTCCTCCGCCACCAGCTTGTTCACCCTTTCCTGATAGGCCTCATAGGATTCCTGATCGTATCTGTTCTCCCTGAAAAGATACTGGGCATCCGAAGTAGACTGGTCGGCTGTAAACAGCTCGGTTCCGGGATTTTCCCCGGCCACGCCCCCAAGCAGCACATCGTTGATCTTCTGGGAGAACACTCTCACCCACTCGTTCATCTGCGCCATATAGTAGGGCACTCCCTGATAGGACACGGCCGTCCCAATGCTGGCCGGCATACCCACTCTGTCATTGGTAAGCCTCTGGGCGCCGTTCAGATCCCCGTTGGAAAGGGTGAAGGTGTAGGAATACACCGGCTCATTGTTCGCGTCATAGGTGACGCTGTATTCCCAGGAATCGTAGTAGAACTCCTTACCTCCCAGATTGATGACGCCTCCCTGATCCGACAGATTGCATCGGTTCAGATCCGTCAGATAATGCTGCCCCACCTGTATGGTGACGGTGTCGTGAACTTCTCCGTTCACCGTGGCGGATCCCACGCCGGTGATCTCGCCCTTGAAGCTCTCACCGTTGTTGCCGTCCCTTAAGTCCACCAGCCCCTTCAGGGCGCCGCCCATGGCAGCGTTATGAAGGTTGAATTTCTGTCCGTCCTTCCAGTAGACGTCATAAAGACCGTCCACATCCGTCTGATTCACCTTTTCATAGTTCTCTCTGGATCTGCACTCCAGACTGTTGTACTCGTTGCCGTCCACCAGCGTCTGCCCGCCGGCAATCTTGACCATATATCTGTTGGCTCCCGTCTCCCGGGACATATTGTTGTTGTCCAGAATAGGGATTTCCTTGATCTCCACATCCACGATCTCGGAGAGCTGATCCACCAAAAGCTCTCTCCTGTCTCTCAGCTCGTTGGCCTTCATACCGGAGAGCTCAATGGTATTGATCTGCTTATTCAGGGTGGCAATCTCGCTGGCAATGGAATTGATCTCGTCCACCTTCACCTTGATCTCTTGGTTTACATCCTTCTGCAGCTTCTCCAGATTGCCCGCCGTTCCCTTGAAATATTCTGCCAAAGCCTCGGCGGTGCCTATGAACTGCTTCTTGGAAGCGGTATCGTCAGGGTTCTTCATCAGCTCCTGAAGCCCTCCGATCATCATCTGGTCAAACACGGTCTTAAATCCTGCATTCTTGCCGTTATCGTCAAAATATGCCTCGATCTGCTGCATATAATACTGCTTCTGACCGAACTCCCCTACTCTTTGGTTGTTGTTCCAATATCTGAAATCATAAAATTGATCCCGCACCCGCTCGATGGCCAGCGTCTCAACGCCTGCCCCTGCACAGCCGTAGGTCTGGAACACCCTCAGGGCATTTGCCGCCTGCTGGGACACCTGCTGCCTGCTGTACCCTTCCGTCTGTACGTTAGCGATGTTGTTGGATGTGGTGTTCATGGCCGCATTGCTGGCCAGAAGCCCCGTATATGCTATGTTCAATCCAAAAAACTGCGATGGCATTTGTGCGCCTCCTATTCCAGTTCTATCTCTTCACTCCTGCGCCCTCTCAGGGAAGTAAATCCAGCCGCACTGCGTCTGTATTTCCTTCCGGGCGCTTCCGTTTCGAGACTTATTCCAGTTCTATCTCTCATATATGTCCATATGTTATGCAAGGGAGCTCAGCAGATGCTCCAGCATCTCGTCAATTACATTGATGTAACGGCTGGATGCATTGTATGCATTCTGGAACTTCACCATATTGGACAGCTCCTCATCGGAGGATACCCCGATTACCTGTTCTCTGGCGGCATCAATGGACTCTACCGTGCCCTCCTGATTCTCGTAGATGGTTCTGAACACATAACCCGAATTGGCGATCTGCCCCACCAGATCATCATAGTAGTCGATAAAGCTGGACTTCTTCTTCACATTGGGGTTCAGGGTGTATTCTTCTTCCATGAAAGCGTTCTTCAGCGCCTCCGCCGTAGCCTTATCCTCGGACCCGTCCGCCAGACGGAAGCCCAGCATGGAAGGCTTCTGCATCAGTTCCGGATCGATTCTCAGATTCTTCACGCTGTAGAGAGTCTCCGTCTCCGGCTTGCCTCCCTCCCCCTCCAGAACCTCAGGATTGTATACCCAGTACTCCGAGCCGTCCTGCCCTGTCACCTTCCGGTATCCGTCCGAATTGATCTTGGCAAACATCTGAATGGGGCTGCCGTCATCCTTGCGCATGTATCCGCCCGGATCCGACTTGCAGTAGCTTACGTCCTTCAGAACGGTGCCGTCTGCCAGCGTCAGATCTCCCTTGGTCACCCCTGCCGCCGTGGCGAGAATCTCGTTCACCTTGATGGCCACATTATGGATCAGCTGGTCGAATTCCGCCTGCATGTTCATCAGAACGGATTCCGAAACATTGCTGTACTTGCCCTCCGCCATATCGGTATAGTCAGCCCTATGGTCGCCTCTGGCCAGAAGCATGGCCCTCAGGCCGCCGATGTCCGTGTTCAGCTCGGAGGAAACCTCCCTGCTGAAATTGAACACCTCCGCACCCTCTATATTGAGATACTCTCTGGTACCGTCCGGCAGCGTCCTATAGGTGGAATTCATAGGCCAGAACGGCGTATGGAATCCCGTCTCGATATCCGTGTGCAGCTCTATCTCAAAGCATCTGGGGCCCTTCACGAAGTCTACGCCTTCTACCTGCACCCAGACTGCGCCGTTAACGTCTTCGCCGTAATTTATGTTCGCCATCTGCGCCAGTTCATCCAATATCTGGTCTCTGGTGTCCCGCAGATCGTTGGCGCGCTCTATACCGCCTGCCTCGATAGCGCTGATGGTGTCGTTCAGGGCCAGTATCTGCTTCCCGTAGTTGTTGATCTTCGACACCTGCTGCTTGATCTGGGCATTCAGATTGTCCTGATAAGCGGAAAATCCGTCATACACCGCTCCCGCTCTCTGAAGGAACTCCTCGGCCCTCTGAACCAGAAGCCCCTGAGTCACGGAACTGGCCGGATCCTTCGCAAGCTCCTGAACGGAAGTCCAGAAATCCGTGAGGGTGGCCTGAAATGCCTGACCGTTCATCTCGCCCAGCTGGCTCTCCACCTCCTCCATGACCTCGGTGGACACCTGATAGAACATGCTGCGCCCGGATTCCCTGCGGTATATCTTGTCTAAAAAGTGATCTCTGATATGTTTTACTCTGGCATAATTGACACCCAAGCCCGTCTGCTTGTTGGCAACGGACTTGACATCTATCGAAAGCGTAAGATAGCTTTTAGAGGACTGCTGCACCTGCTGCCTTACATAGCCTGCAGTGTCCATATTAGAAAGATTATGCGCTGTTGTGTTCAGCGCATTCTGACCCGTCCGCAGTCCGGACGTTCCTACATATAAACTGCTCATCAAAGACATGATATTCACCTCAACGTATTATTGTTTCGCATCAAAATTACCGCTGTTCACGCCCATCTGCGCGCCGGAATTATAGGCGGTTCTGGTATAGTTTGCGGTCTCCGGGGCAGACTTGGCGGCCTGCAGCAGATTCATCTCGAATTCCACCATCCCCAGAGCTTCCTCCAGCAGCTCCCTATTCTGTTCGTTTGCCCGCTGCAGCCTCTGAACCGCACGCCGCAGCCTATCATGGGCATGTGCCAGCCGGGCCTGCTCCTTGGGCCTCTCCGCCAGCATCTCGATCAGCTTGGAGAGCTTCATCTTTTCAACATCCCTGTTTAATACGTTGGCGATATCCTTGGTGACTTCAACCCTTTTCTTTTCCAGACGGTTGAGTCTGTCAACCAACTCTTGTTCATCATCCGTGATTCTCTGTAATTCTTCCAAATCGGCGCTTGCTATGATCTGCGTCTTTTTCTGGGATAAGTCCAGAAGTCCCTCGTACTCATCGCTCTCTTGGCAAAGCACCTCTATCAGGTTCTCCATTAAACTGGCCACGGGGCTTCCTCCTATTCCAGTTCCATAGGCCCCTTGGGGCCCCTGCATTTATGCCTTATACTATCTCGCTGGCCTTGCGCATCAGCTTCTCGGCAAAGGTCCCGTTATCCACGCTGTAAGTGCCGTTCTCCATTCTGCTCCTGATCGATGCCACCAGATCCTCTCTGATGTCGGGAGCAGCGGAAATAGCAGCCTGCGCGGCCCCGATATCTTTTCCCAGATTGCTGAACTGCAGCTGTTCCGTGTGAGCGGCATTTGCAGCTTGCTTCGTCTTGTTCACCTTGTTCGTCTGATATAGCTGATGGATCTGATTATATGCCTCTATACGCACGCCAAATCCCTCCCTTCCCAAAGCCAGAATCTTCATTTTCAGTTCCGATGCCGCGCCTATGCGCTCTCCAAAAAAAGCGTTTGCGTATTTTTGTTCCGAAACTGTTTCATTTCCTTTGCTTATTATGATTATCGGCATGGGGATGAAATACTTTAGCCCTTCTCCGAAAATTAGGCCTGCGGACTTCCCGGCTTTCTCCCACAGCTTTTCTTTTCCGTACAATATCCGGACACATCGCACTTAGGCCGGAAAAAGTTCTCCACCAGATACCGCCATTCCTCAGAATAGGCGCCAAGGGCAGTGCAGATATCTCCCATCAGCTCCCTGTATTCCCAGTATGCTCTGGTGCAGAGCCTCTGATGGGACATTTCGATGAGATTGCGCACATTGCGCTTGTCCACGATTCGGGTCGACATGCCCAAGGGCAGGAGCATGGCAGCGTCCTCTCTGGGAACCCCGCATTCGCCCTCCAGACTGGCGCAGGTTCTTGCGATGGTCTCCATGGCGGCCCTATACAGCTTCTCCGCCTCCGGATTCTTAGCCACCGCAGGCGGAACCACATAGGAGAAATCCTTGTAGTTGATGTAACGGGTGCTGGCCTGCAGTCTGGTGGGCGCGCCGCCGATATGCGTGTACCACTCCCGTATGACTCTGGCGGAATAACCGTCCAGAATCATCTCCACATTCACATATTCCATCACCCGATGATGACCCGACCGGATGCACTCAAGCCCCCTCTTGTAATTTCTCTCAGCGTCCGCAATGTCCGCTCCCCAGCAGACTCCTGCCCGCCGGCCCATCAGACTGATGGGTTCCTTGGTGGTTTCCTCCAGTATCTCGATCATATCTGACTCTCCTTTCCATTTGTCAGCCCAGGAACGGGCCGCCACGCTCTCACCGATCCCCTTCGGGGTTACTTCAATGACATTTCCCCTGACCGGTCTGCAAAGCCGTACACATAGATCCCATAATAGCTGTCCTTTGTCTCAAAGGGAGCCTCGTTCATAAGCACCAGCCCCTGACTCTCCGCATTCCCTATATACGCGGCGGAAAGGATCCAGTCGCAGCCCATGTCCTGAAGCGCTGCTGCATTCAGCTGATAGTTCTGAAAAAAGAAGCCTTGCTTTTCTATCGTATAATAGCCCGGACATTCCGAGCTGAACAGATAGCAGCGGTTTCCCCACTCATCGAAGAGTACCCGAAGATATTCGCTCTTTTCCAGCTCCGGCCTCAGAACTTCCCGAAACGCCTGCTTATGGGCAAGAGAATAGTTGTTGGAATAGCCGTCAAGGCAATAAAAACCATGATAATATGCTGCAGCAGGATCAATCCCCAGACTGACCACACGGTACTCCTCCTGCCTCATCCCCGTCTGTTCCTCCAGAAAATCCCTGACTTGTTCCAGCACGCCTATTGCATAGTAATCACTAAAGCTCATCATACCATACTGGGGATCCCGCAGCTTCTGGACATTGGACTTTATATCCCCGCCCAACAGCAGCCGGACCCCCGTAGCCCCTGCCGCAACGCCCATAAGCAGCAGGCCGCCGTTGGCCGCCAGTCTTCCAAGTCCTGCACATGACTTTTGCTGCTCCCACAATGCCCCAAGGCCGCAGGCGAAGGCAAGATGCCATAGGCAGGGGGCGACCCATAAGATCCTATCTGCCTGAAAAGCCCCCACCGTCCCCAGCGCCCTGCGCAGCCCTACCAGCGCGCTGCAGTCCCAAAGCGCAGACAACAGCGCCAAAAGCAGACCGCAGCCCAGACAGATGCCCATATACTTCAAATCCAAGACCAATGCAGGGCTCAGGCTTTCTCCGGATCCATGTTTCCCCTGAGACCTCCTGCCCTGGGCCCAGAATGCCAGAAGCACCGCCAAGACCACAGCCAGCATTGCCAATAGAAGCAATTCATGATATCCCTCGCCGTTCTGCACCCCCACAAAGGTTCCCCGCCTCAGAGCCTCCCAAAAGGAGTCTCCATGAATCACAAGTTCTGCCTTGTGGGAGGCGGGCTGCTGCCCCAATCCCAGTACCTGAGTCAGAAGCTGAAAATTTTCCGCCATATAGACGCACAGCAGTGCAAGCCATGCCCACAAAAAATGCCCCACCTTCCTTTTCCGGCACAGATCCCAAAGAAGCATCAGCCCCCCCAGCCCAAGCAATCCCGCACCGGACAATACCAGAGAGGACGCCAGACCGAACAATATGGTATAACCATAGGAAAAAGCCTTGTATTTTCCTTTTCTCAGCTGCAGGGCGCACCAGACCAGCAGCCCAATTCCATACTGGGACAGCCCGTACACCGGCAGATACGGAAGCAGCCCGTACAGCGCACCTGCCAGCCCTCCGATCCAAGCATGGCCTGTAAGCTCCTTGGACAGCAGGTACATTCCCACAAATCCTGTGAGCCTGCCCACAAGCTGCATCACCGTCAGCGCCCCCCAAACATTTCCTCCCAAAAAAAGCAGAACACAGATGGGAGCCGGCATGGTAATTGCCGTCTTCAGAGACCCGCCCATAAATTCCGGTATCTTATCCCCCGAAAATAAATGTCTGGCCTGCAAAAGATAGCCTATGGCCTCAGAATCCAGCTGATCGTGATAAGTAATGATTCCGTCCTCACCCAAGATCAGGCCGGGCACCATAGTCAAAACCATCATGCATATCCCCGCCCAAAGCCAAATGCTCCCGTGACGATCTTTTGTTTGCCCTCCTGCCACTCTCATTCCCATACTCTCCCATATCCCTCTGGCCATGCGCCTTTCTCCTTTATACCAAGCCGCCCGGCTCCCATGGTCTCCGGTACGGCTTGCAGACCGCTGCCTACTGACACCGGTCTTTTCGCCACCACATGTCTCTGACACCGGTTCCGTCCTTAGGCCCCGCCGGCGCCTGAACCCTCCACGGCGCTTCCCGCGCCCAGAACGGCCCAGGCCAGCCAGAGCTGCGAAAGCGCCACGGTACACCTATAGTCCATCAGTCCTGCGCCTCTCATGGTATATGCAAGCGACAAGAGAACTCCTATCAAAGCACATAGCCCTGCCCCAAGTATCTGCGGCCTCCCGATGCCTCCCTGCAGGAGCCGGACCAGAGACAAAAGAGCGGCCAGCCCCAGACAGCAGGCAAACCACCAGCAGCAGTACCTTACATAATGTCCCGTCAGCGCAGGCGCATGCTCTCTCATGACCTCATAATTTCTGCCGGTGTAGGAGTCATACATCCTTCCCTCCAGCTGTATGGGGAAGATCAGCGGAAACGCCGCGTATCCCAGCGCGTCCCAGGCTATCTGGCGCAGGATCATGGGCCTGCGGAGTCTCCACGCGGTTTGCGCCATCTCTCTATAGGCTTCCTGCGCCCCATCTCCTGCCCGCTCCTCTATGGCTTCCAGCACGATCTCCATATTGCCCGGACAATACGTGGCCTGCCACAGTTCTTCTTCACTCGTCAGCTCCCGCAGCTCCTCCGACCAGTATCCCCTGTCGTTCCATACGCTGGGCCAGGCCATTCGGCTGGCCATGGCCGCGCCCGCGCCTCTCCCCCAAATGGCGTCCCGCTCCTCAGCCCCTGCCTCCAGCGCCAGAATCACTGCCAGCACGCCGCAGACCACCGCCAGCGAAAGACGGCCCATGCGCATCCGTCCCAAGGCCTTCTTGCCTCCCCCTCCGAAGACAGCCTCCAGCAAGAAGGAAAGCATCAGCAGAAACAAGGACCCCATAGCGGAATACGGCAGCACCGCCAGATGACACTGCATGGCAAAGGGAAAGGTGAGCAGGCACAAGCTGCCCCAGAAATAAAATGCCGGTTTCTGCCCGAAGGGACGCCCGGAGCGTGCGGGCAGTCTCCCCGCCGCGCTCAGAAAGCGGTAACCTGCAAAAAGGGCAAAGGCCAGCTGGGCCAGATACAGAAGCTGAGGAATCCCTCCCAGAAAGCTGTACAGCGTATAGATCACACCCTCCGGCTCCGTCCTCCCCAGATTCCCCCAGCCAAAATCCTGCACCTTGTCAAAATTGATGCACATCCAGACCGCGCCCAGACCGATCTGGGCGGTGAACCCTATGAAAATCACCCTTTCCGTAACGGCAGCCACATGCCGGAAAATACTTCCCTGCCGAAACCGCCCCATTGTAAACCCCTTTAAATCACCCATAGAATTTCCTTACATGACTGCAGATATATTCCACCTCATCCTCCGAAAGACCATAATACATGGGCAGCCGCAGCAGGCGCTCGCTCTCCCTCGTAGTATGCCTGTCCTCACCGTGGAAACGCCCGAACTTCCGCCCCGCGGGAGCAGTGTGAAGGGGAATGTAATGGAATACCGCATGAATGCCGTTCTCCTTCAGATAATCGATGAGCTTGGTCCTCTCCTCGATGTCCGCCGTCTTGATATAGAACATATGCCCGTTGTGAACGCAGCCCTCCGGAACCGTGGGCAGCTGGATCCTGTTTTCCTCCGCCAGAGGCTTCAGGCTCTCATAATACTGTCTCCATATGGACAGCCGCGCATTGTTGATCTCCTCCGCGATCTCCAGCTGGGCGTACAGATAAGCCGCATTCATGTCGCTGGGCAGGTAGGAGGAGCCATAGTTGATCCAAGTATACTTGTCCACCTGCCCCCGGTAATACTTGCTGCGGTTGGTTCCCTTCTCCCGGATGATCTCCGCTTCCTCCACATCCTTAGGATCCCTGATCAGCAGCGCGCCGCCCTCCCCCATACTGTAGTTTTTGGTCTCATGGAAGCTGAAGCACCCAAAGTCCCCTATGGTGCCCAGAGCCTTGTTCTTGTAGGTGGACATGATTCCCTGAGCGGCGTCCTCCACCACCGCCAGACCATGCCTTCCGGCTATCTCCATGATGGCGTCCATCTCGCAGGAAACCCCCGCGTAATGCACCGGAACGATGGCCTTGGTCCTGTCCGTCACCGCGTCCTCTATGAGCTTTTCATCAATGTTCATGGTATCGGGCCTGATGTCCACGAACACGGGAGTGGCCCCCCGCAGCACGAAGGCGTCCGCAGTGGACACGAAGGTAAAGGCCGGCATGATGACCTCGTCCCCGGGACCGATATCGGGCAGCAGCAGCGCCGCCAGCTCCGTAGCATGGGTGCAGGAGGTTGTCAGCAGGCATTTTGCGGTGCCTGTCTTCTTTTCCAGCCATTCGCTGCACTTCTTCGTATACGCGCCGTCCCCGCAGATCTTCTGGCTCTTCACGCAGTCCTGAATATACTCCATGGCCTTTTCCGCATATGGCGGCTTGTTGAAAGTAATCATTGTCAATCCCTCCCTTTCAATACGTCCGAAAGCTTCCTGCCTTCAGGCTTATGACTCTTTGCCCGCTCCGGCAGGCTCTGTTTCCTATGTCTATATATCCCTGCTATATATCCGCCCCTCTACTTCCATGCTCCCACGGCATTCCCCTGCACATTCTCCGTCACTTTGCTGATGATGTACTTGGGCCGCCCCTTCACTTCCTCATAGATTCTGGCGATATAATGGCCGATGATTCCCAGTCCCAGCATCAGGAATCCTCCTATGATCAGAAGGAGCAGAATCACCGTGGTGAACCCTTCCACCGCCGTCCCGGACAGATACTTCACCAGCGTCTGGGCGAAAAGCACCACACTGAACAAGATGGACACCAGCCCCACCACCGTCACTATCTGCAGCGGCAGCGTGCTGAAAGACGTCACATTGGTGACGGCATACTTCATCAGGCTGAAAAGAGACCATTTGCTCTCTCCGAACTGCCTCTCCTGCACCTCGTAGTAGACGGTCTCCCTGCGAAAGCCCGTCCAGAAGCTAAGCGCCCTGAAAAAGGTGTTCCTCTCCGGCAGGGTCAGCAGCACGTCCACCACCTTGCGGTCCAGAAGCTTATAATCCGAGGAGGCGTTCATATCTATCTTGATGAGTTTGCTCATGATCTTGTAAAACAGTCCGGCAGACAGCTTGTAGCTGAGCTTTTCCTTCCCCCTGTCCTGCTTTACGCCCTCCACCACCTGAGCGCCGTCCTGCCAAAGCTCCCACATCTTCAGTATAGCCTCCGGAGGATGCTGCAGGTCGCAGTCCATAACCACAACCGCGTCCCCGCCTGCCATGGACAGTCCAGCAAAAATGGCCGGCTCTTTCCCGAAGTTCCGGGAGAATTCGGCGCCTCTGACACGGGGGTTCTCCGCCGCAGCCTTCTGTATTTCCCGAAAGGTGCCGTCGCCGGAGCCGTCGCTTATAAACACCAGTTCATACTCTATGCCCTTCTCGTCCAGAAGCTCCGACAGTACCTTCACAGTGTTGGCAATGTTCTGCTCCTCGTTGTATGCCGGCAGCACAATGGATAAAAGCGCCATATCCGTACCCTCTGACCGCATGGGCGGCCATCCTTTCTCTTTTCATCGAGCCTTCTCCCCAAGGCGTCTCTGGGCGGCAGGTGCCTCCTGCTCACCTTGTCACATTCTCCGTCTTCACATATAGGATTCCGTCTATGATACGGATGGAATCTCTGCCCGGAAAACTCTCCATAGCCGTGTATTCTTCGGAATAATACATCTGGGCCATGGCCTCCGCAGGCAGTATGTTCAGGGTCGCTCCCAGATAGTTCCTGATGAATTCCCGGTAGTTGTCCCCTCTGTACAGCAGGCTGTCCCCGCTCATGCCGATCATATTGGAAGTCACATCCAGAGTTAGGTCTGTGGCCGGATACTGCTCGTCCCCCACCACGCCTACCATGGCGATAGGAATCCCCGGATAGTACCCTTCCGTCTGCTCTATCCTATCCAGCAGACGGATGCAATAGGCATATGTCTTCTCATACCGCTTCTGGAGATTGGAATAGGCGATATTGTCCGTGATGCAGAAACAGAAAATCAGCGTCCATGCCCCAAGGCACGCCGCCCACTCTGCCAAAATCCCCGGCCGGAAGCCTCTTTTTGCCAAGTCCTCCTGCCGGATATTTCCGGCCAGCGCCACCATGCCGATCAGGTAAAGCACCCACTGATACCGCATCAGCAGATGGTAGGTCACGGAAGGGGAGATCAGCAATATCACATTGGTGGCAGCAGGCAGAGCCGCTGCCGCCCC
>OFGO01001254.1_pt1 | contig 19474 bp, 21 predicted proteins | sample 1521761 | NCBI WGS metagenome assembly OFGO01 (sample SAMEA3504128, study PRJEB24116) | mouse gut metagenome | biome: mouse gut; feature: mouse-associated habitat; material: faeces | place: Denmark | collected 2011
CGCGCCTGCAGGCGCGGGCCCTTGCTATGCGGTTTTTCCGGCGGCATTATGCGTTGGGGCGGCGCATCCAGAACCGCCCTCATCTCCCAACCCATTGGGCCATGAGCAATAAAGCGAAGCCGGGCAGGCCCAGGGCGCCCAGCACCAGGCCGTTGAGCAGGTTTACCCCCAGCTGCACCCCCAGCAGCGTCCCCACGCCCCGGAACAGCCACAGACCCACCAGCCCAAGCCCCGCACGGACCCCAAAACGCCCCAGGGCCGCCAGGGGACGGCGGCAAAGCGCCAGCGCCAGCACCGCCGCTCCCGCCGCCGCCCACCAGACCCAGCCGCTCAAGCCGTCCCCTCCCGGGCGGCCTCCAGCGCCTTCACCTGGCGCACGTAATAGGAATACCGGCTTTGCAGGGCGTTGATCTCATAGACACACGCGTCTACCAGATCGGGGTCGCTATAAATGTTGAACTGGGCATAGGCGTAATTGAGCTGGTCCCGGGTTTGCTTCATGCCCTCCATGAGCTGGCGGCGCTCCGCCTCCCGCTCCGCCGCCCGTTTGCGGCTGGACCGGACTGCTTCTGCCATGGGCTTCACCTTCCTTTCACAGGCGCGATATCATCTGCCTATAGAACTCTATGCCAAGTTTGGGCAAATATTCCAGACATTATACCCCGTCGGGACGGGGAACTTTATTTACCGCGCCCGCGCAAGGGTGAGGCCCACCACCGACTCCGCGCCCGCTTGACGCAGGGCGGACGCGCACTCGGCCAGCGTCGCGCCGCTGGTGGCCACATCGTCGATGAGCACCACCCGCTTCCCCGTCAAATCCAGCCCGGACAGGGCCCGGTAAGCGCCCCGGACATTGGATTTCCGGGCCTCGTCCTCCCCGGTCTGGGACTGGGTGGCGGTGGCGCGGGTCTTTTCCAGGGCGCGCCCCACCGGAATACCCGTCAGCTCCCCCACCCGGCGGGCCAGCAGCTCCGCCTGGTCGTAGCCCCGCTTTTTCCGTCGCTCCGGCCGGAGGGGAACCCAGGCAATCAGGTCCGCCCGCCCCGTCCAGCGGTCCTGGAGGCACTGGGCCATCAGCCGGCCGAACAGCTTGGCGTGAATCCGTCCGCCCTCAAATTTATAGCGGTGCACGGCCTCCCGCACAGCGTCCCCGTACCAGAGAGGCGACAGGCAGGCGTCGCAGCCGTCCACCGCCTTGCCGTCGTCCGGCCCAGTCCAGGGCAGCTCCTCCTGGCAGGAGGCGCACCAGCCCTCCTCGCCCCGCTCCAAAATCCTCCCGCAGAAGGGGCATTTGGGTGGGTAGATGAGGCCCAGCAAAAGTTGCCGCGCCCTCACTGCCCCTGGTCCAGCAGGTCAATGGGTCCGTGCTCCTTTTCAAATTCCCTGACGCATTGGCTGACCAGATAGAGGATCTGCCCGCTCATGGAGCGGCCCTCATAGGCGGCCACAGACTGGAATTTATCGTGGAGCTGGCGGTTCATTCGGATACTGAGGTACGCTTTTTCGTTCATAGGTCTACCTCCTCTGTGGTAGACCTACCATATCTCATTTAACTGATTCTTAGTCCGTTTCTAGTTATTTTTATGGCACAAAATTTTACTCGTCTTCCTGCGTCTCCGGGATATTGATGGATCCCATGATAGCGGATAAAACTGATTGTCAGTGTGGTTTAACCTTGCTATCAGTTCATATTACTTTCCATCTTCTCCCCACATTTCGACAAAAAAGGCTGTACTTTTCTCCGCTGGTATGATATACTATCTGCCACGGTTCCTCGCGAAGGCTTGAGTCGAACCCCCTCTTCCGGCTTTCTGCGCCGCGCGCGGCGCTTTTAATTTGTTCATTATTTTTTACAGAAAAGGAGTTATTATGGCAGAAAAACTGAAAATTATCTCTCTTGGCGGCCTCAACGAGATCGGCAAGAACCTCACCGTCTACGAGTACGGAAACGACATCATTGTGGTGGACGTGGGCATGGGCTTCCCGGACAACGACATGTACGGCATAGACGTGGTCATCCCCGACTTCACCTACCTCATCCAGAACCGGGACCGCATCCGGGCCATTTTTATCACCCATGGCCACGAGGACCACATCGGTGCCATCCCCTACCTCATGCGGGATATCAACGCCCCCATCTATGCCACAAGGATGTCCGCCGGCCTCATCAAGCTCAAGCTGGATGAGCACCGCCTTTCCGACAAGGTGAAGCTCATCACCTGCGAGGCGGGGGAGACCGTAAAAGCGGGCAGGTTCGCCGTGGAGTTCATCCACATCAACCACTCCATCGCCGACGCGGTGGCCTTTGCCATCCGCACCCCCATCGGCGTGTGCCTCCATACCGGCGACTTCAAAATCGACCCCACCCCCATCCAGGGCGGCATGGCCGACCTGACGCGGCTGGGCGAGCTGGGCAACGAGGGCGTGCTGGCCATGCTGTGCGACTCCACCAATGTGGAGCGCCCCGGCTTCACCAAGAGCGAGCGCAGCGTGGGCGCGTCTTTCGACGCGCTGTTCCGGGGCTGCGAGCAGCGCATCATCGTCACCACCTTTGCCTCCAACATCGACCGCATCCAGCAGATCATCAACGTGGCTGCCAAGTATGGGCGGAAGGTGGCGGTCACGGGCCGGAGCATGGAAAACGCCATGCGGGTATCCACCGAGCTGGGCTATATGCACATACCCGCCGGCACGGTGGTGGACGTGGCCCACATCAAGACCCTCCCCCCCTCCAAGGTGTGCATCATCACCACCGGAAGCCAGGGGGAGACCATGTCCGCCCTCACCCGGATGGCCTTCAACACCCACCGGCAGGTGGATATACAGCCCGGCGACCGGGTCATTATCTCCGCCTCCGCCATTCCGGGCAACGAGGACTCCATCGGCAACGTCATCAACGAGCTTTACCGCCGGGAGGCCGAGGTGGTCAATGAGCGGGAACTGCCCCTCCACGTGTCCGGCCACGCCTGCCAGGAGGAGCTGAAAATCATGCACGCCCTGGTGCGGCCCAAGTTCTTTATCCCCGTCCACGGGGAGCAGCGCCACCTCAAAACCCACGCCCGTCTGGCCCGGGAGATGGGCATGGATCCCAGGAACATCGTCATCAGCGACGTGGGGCGGGTGATCGAGCTCACCCCGGGCAGCGTAAAGCTCAACGGCACGGTGCCTGCGGGCAAGGTGTTTGTGGACGGCTATGGCGTGGGCGACGTGGGGGCGGTGGTCCTCCGGGACCGCCAGCACCTGGCCCAGGACGGCATGGTGGTGGTGGTGGTGTCCATGTCCGGGGAGGACGGCTCGGTGATCTCCGGGCCGGACATCATCACCCGGGGCTTTGTGTACGTCAAGGAGTCGGAGGAGCTGATGGACGAGCTGCGCCAGGTGGCGGTGGATGCCCTGAATACCTGCGAACAGCGCCGGGTGCGGGACTGGTCGTCCATCAAGTCGGAGATGAAGGGCGCGCTATCCGGTTATTTATACAAAAAGACAAAACGCAACCCAATGATACTGCCTGTTATCATGGAGGTGTAAAGAAATTAGTCCGGGCGGGACCGCCCGGACTATTTTCTTTACACACGTGGCGCCAGGCCCGCCGCTCTGCAAAATCGCTTTGGCCCCGTCTTATTGTTCGAGGAAATCTGCAAAGTAGCTTTTTCCACAATCTATAACCTCTCTCTGCAGTTCTTCAAGCTCCTCCTCTTCAATCCCCTTCCCCTTTGCCAGAATTTTCAGAGTACCTTTGATCTTCTCATCCTTCAGAGCTTCTTCCAGCCTATCTTCAAATTCCTCCTGGTATTCGCTCGGCAATGCGTTTTCCAGCTCTCCTCCCGCGTCCAAATCCCACCAGGATGCGCTTTTATCGCCCAGGCGCGCTATGTAAGTTGAGCTTAAAAAGTTAAACATGGTTTCTTCGCTTAAAAACCTTTTGCTCATTCCTATTCCTCCTAAGTAATCTTGACGTATCAGGCGGCTCCCCACAAAGATTTGCGGGGAACCGCCTGATTTTCTGGCCTAACGCAAAAATCGCAGATAAAGTTTCGTGCTTCTCAAACCTGGGCCTGCCCGGACCCTCCAAAGGCCTGGATCGCCTTGGCGTCGGCGGCCCTTCGCTGCTCCAGGGCCTGTTCCAGCAGCATGTCCTTGACCTTCATCAGCCGGGTGGTGGTGGAGCGGTCGTTCTCGTCCAGTTTCATGGTGATATATCGGATGTTCTCCTGGGTGTTGGGGATAACCACATACTCCAGGGCGTTGACGCGCCGCCGGGTCTTTTCGATCTCCTCCGCCATGAGCTGGGCGGCCTTCTCGGTCTGGGCCAGCTTGAGCATGTTCTGGAACACCTCGCCCAGGGCCGCCACCGCCCCGTCCAGCTCGCCGCTGGTGGCGGCGAAGCCGTAGGGGAAGATATCCCCGGTGTCCTCAGTACGGGTCTGGTAATGGTACTCGGGCACGTTCACCGACATGACGTTTTTAAAGGTCATGGTCAGCTCCACGCTCTGTTTGGGATACATCAGCGCCTGCTCCATGGCCTGGGCGCTCATCAGCGCGGAAGCCACGGTGAAGGAGCCGTGCACCCGCAGCAGATCCCGCTCCACCTGGGCGCGCAGGGCGCGCAGCTCCCGCACAGTGTCCAGGAACTGCTTCATCAGCTCGTCCCGCTTGTCTTTCAGCAGCTTGTGGCCCCGCTGGGCGGTCTTAAGCTTGCCCTTGAGCCGGGTGAGCTCCATTCGGGTGGGGTTTACCACGGTGTTTGCCATGTTTCCCCCTCCTTACTGTTCGTCTTTCTTAGGCAGATACTTTTCAATATATTCCTGCTTGATACGCTTCAGCTCCGCCGTGGGCAGGATGGACAGCAGCTCCCAGCCCAGCGCCAGCGTCTCCTCGATGGACCGGTTCTCCTCATACCCCTGGTTGACGTAGCGCCGCTCGAACTCATCGGCGAACTTGGCGTAGAGCAGGTCAGTGGGGGTGAGGGCCGCCTCGCCCAGGATGGACATCAGCTCCTTGTTGTCCTTGCCGGTGGAGTAGGCCGCGAAGAGCTGGTTCATAGTGTTGGCGTGGTCCTCCCGGGTCTTGCCCACTCCGATGCCCTTGTCCTTCAGACGGGACAGGGAGGGCAGCACGTCCACGGGGGGGTTGATGCCCTGGCGGTACAGCGACCGGGACAGGATAATCTGGCCCTCGGTGATGTAGCCGGTCAGGTCGGGGATGGGGTGGGTCTTGTCGTCCTCGGGCATGGTCAGGATGGGGATCATCGTGATAGACCCCGCCTTGCCCAGCTGGCGGCCGGCGCGCTCGTAGATGGTGGCCAGGTTGGTGTACAGGTAGCCAGGGAAGCCGCGGCGGCCCGGCACCTCTTTCTTGGCGGCGGACACCTCGCGCAGGGCCTCGGCGTAGTTGGTGATGTCGGTCAAAATGACCAGCACGTGCATGTCCTTCTCGAAGGCCAGGTACTCGGCGGCGGTGAGGGCCATGCGCGGGGTGGCAATACGCTCCACTGCGGGGTCGTCGGCCAGGTTGGTGAACAGCACCGTGCGGTCAATGGCCCCCGTGCGCTTGAACTCCTGCACGAAGAACTCGGACTCCTCGAAGGTGATGCCGATGGCGGCGAACACTACGGCAAAGTTGGCGCTCTCGTCCCCCAGCACCTTGGCCTGGCGGGCGATCTGTGCGGCCAGGTTGGCGTGGGGCAGGCCGGAGCCGGAGAAGATGGGCAGCTTCTGGCCGCGCACCAGGGTGTTCAGGCCGTCGATGGTGGAGATACCCGTCTGGATGAACTCGTTGGGGTAGTCCCGGGCGGCGGGGTTCATGGGCAGGCCGTTGATGTCCCGGTACTCCTCGGCCAGGATGGCAGGGCCGCCGTCAATGGGCACGCCCATACCGTTGAACACCCGGCCCAGCATGTCGCCGGACACGCCCAGCTGGAGGGGATGGCCCAGGAAGCGGACCTTGGACTGGGCCAGGTTGATGCCGGCGGCGGACTCAAAGAGCTGGACCACGGCGGTGTCGCCGTTGACCTCCAGCACCTGGCCCCGGCGGATGGAGCCGTCAGGCAGCTCCACCTCGGCCAGCTCGTCGTAGGTGACGTGCTCCACCATTTTGACCATCATCAGCGGGGACGCGATCTCCTGGATGGTTTTATACTCTCGGATCACAGCTCCTCACCTGCCTTTCTGACGACCTCGTCGATCTCGCGCTCCATGGAGGCGGAGATATCGGCGTACACCTGGGCGTACTCGTCGGCGGGAACGCTCTTGGCGCGGCCGATGCGCTCACGGGCGGGAATCTCAAACAGCTTGGCGGTGGGCGCGCCCTTGGTGATGGCCGAGCGGCACAGCTTGTCGTAGTCCAGGATCATGGCCAGCAGCTTCTCCTGCCGGTCGTAGGTGGAGAAGGAGTCGATGTCCACGAAGGAGTTTTGCTGGAGGAAGTCCTCGCGGATCATACGGGCAGTCTCCAGGGTGAGCTGGTCGGCGGGGGACAGGGAGTCCTTGCCCACCAGCTGCACGATCTCGTTCAGGCTGGATTCCTGCTGGAGCACGCCCATGGCCTGCTCCCGGTTCTGGAGGAACTCCTTGCCCAGGTTCTCGTCGAACCAGGGCTTCAGGGAGTCCAGGTACAGGGAGTGGGAGGTGAGCCAGTTGATGGCCGGGAAGTGGCGTTTGTAGGCCAGGGACGCGTCCAGCGCCCAGAACACCTTGACGATACGCATGGTGCCTTGGCTCACGGGCTCGGCCAAATCGCCGCCCGGGGGGGACACGGCGCCCACGGCGGTCAGGCTGCCCCGGCGGTCCTCCTCGGACCCCAGGCAGGACACGCTGCCGGCCCGCTCGTAGAACTGGGCCAGGCGGGAGGCCAGGTAGGCGGGGTAGCCCTCCTCGCCGGGCATTTCCTCCAGACGGCCGGACATCTCGCGCAGGGCCTCGGCCCAACGGGAGGTGGAGTCGGCGATGACGGCCACGTCGTAGCCCATGTCCCGGAAGTACTCGGCGATGGTGATGCCGGTGTAGATGGACGCCTCGCGGGCGGCCACGGGCATATCGGAGGTGTTGGCGATAAGCACGGTGCGCTTCATCAGCGTCTCGCCGGTGCGGGGGTCAACCAGCTCGGGGAACTCCCGGAGCACGTCTGTCATCTCGTTGCCCCGCTCGCCGCAGCCGATGTAGATGACCACATCCACGTCGGAGAACTTGGCCAGGGCATGCTGCATCACTGTCTTGCCACTTCCGAAGGGGCCGGGGATGGCTGCGGTGCCGCCCTTGGCCACGGGGAAGAAGGTGTCCACAATGCGCTGGCCGGACTGGAGAGGGATCACGGGAGGATACTTGTGCTTGTAGGGGCGGCCCACACGGACGGGCCACTTCTGCATCATGGTCAGCTCGTGCTTTTCCCCCTTGTCGTCCACCAGAACGGCGATCTTGTCCAGCACGGTGTAGGAGCCGGACTGGATCGTCTCGATGGTGCCGCTCATCTTGGGGGGAATCATGATCTTGTGGAGGATGGAGGGAGTCTCCTGGACGGTGCCGATGATGTCGCCGCCCACCACCTTGGTTCCCGGTTCGACGGCGGCGTTGAAGTCCCACTTCTTCTCCCGGTCCAGAGCGGGGACCTCCACGCCGCGGGGCAGGTTGTTGCCCTTGACCTTCTGCATGATGACCTCCAGCGGGCGCTGGATGCCGTCGTAGATGTTCTCGATCAGGCCGGGGCCCAGCTCCACGGACAGGGGGGCGCCGGTGGTGACCACGTCGGCGCCGGGACCCAGGCCGGAGGTCTCCTCGTAGACCTGAATGGAAGCCGAGCCGCCGGTCATGGTGAGGATCTCACCGATCAGGCGCTGCTCGCCCACACGGACCACGTCGGCCATGTTGGCCTCCTCCATGCCGGTGGCCACCACCAGCGGACCGGAGACCTTAACGATTTTTCCCATAGGCTTTGCAAACCTTCTTTCTTCGTCGGCACAAACTCCGCTCCGCTCCCCCCGGCTCTCGCCGGGCTTCGCTCCGCTTCGCTGCGCCTCCTCTCCAAATCGGACCCGCTGCGCCGGACTCCGATTTGGGACAGATTGAGAATTTAGAGTATATCCGCTCCGACCGCCCGTTCCACGGCGGTCTTGACGTTGGCCATGCCGATGCCCAGAGAGCCCTCCTTGCCGGGGATCAGGATAATGGCCGGGGTGAGGGCGTCCTTATACCGGGCAATCTCCTGGGGGAGCTGGGCGGCCAGCTGCTCGGTCATATAGATGATGGCGTAGTTCTCCTTGGCCATGCGGTGGAGGGCCTCCCGGCCCGCCTCGGGGGACTCTACCGGGCAGACCTCCAGCCCCAGGGCCTTGAAGCCCAGAACGCTGTCCTTGTCGCCCATGACGGCAATTTTATACATCTACCCTACCCCCTTACACATAGGTTTCCCGGAGCCGGGCGCGGATGGTGTCCCCATCCAGCCCCGCCGCCCGCCCGGCGAAGATTGCCCGGATGGCGGTGAACTCCTGCTCTTTGGCGTACAGGTAGCCGATCACCGTCTCCTCCCCGAAGGGGATGCGCCGGGCCGCGGCCAGATAGGCGGTGAGGGCGTTGTCGCACTCCCGCTCGAAGGCGGTGAGGGACTCCCCGCCCGGCTGGGCCAGTCTGGCCCCCAGGCTTGCGGCCTGGGCCAGCGGCCCGGACCGGAACACCTCGCCCAGGGCGTCCCCCCGGGCGGCGGCGATGGCCTGCTCGGACACATTGCCCCCGGGCAGCAGCACCTGGCGCAGGAACTCGCCCTCCCGGCCCATGCGGGCCACGCGGACGGCGGCCCGCAGGTTGGCCACGTCCACCGACAGGCGGACATAGCCCTGGAGGAAGGGACTCTCCAGCTCCTTGGCCAGCCCGGCCATCTCACTGTAGCAGGCCCTGTCCAGAATCAGGTCGGCCTGCTGGGGGTCGCCCCCGTCGGCCAGGGCGGCCCGCGCCTGCTCCATGGCCTTTTTGAAAGCCTCGGAGGTCCCGGTGAGGGCCTCCCGCTTCCAGCCGTCCCACAGCTGGGCGGGGTCATAGCGCCCTCCGGCCAGCAGCAGGCGCTCCGGGTCGGAGCCCATGGCCTGGGCCTTGAGGATGGTCTTGGCGTTGTGGTAGTCGTACTTGATCTGAAAGACCTCCACCAGCCGGGGGTCGGGCGCGCCCTGCTCCATGTCCTTGAACACCTCGGCGCGAGCCTGGGCCAGAACGGCGTCCAGAGGTCCCTCGGCATAGCCGCACTCGGCCAGGCTCTTCATGGCCTCGCCGTCATCCCGGGCCTCGATCATCCGGTCCATCCGCTCCCGGGTGAGAAGCCTGTTCTCCATGGCCCTGATGCGGGCGGAGATAGCCAGATAGTCCGTATCTTTTTTGCGGTGGGACAAAAGTGATGCCCCCTTCCTTACGATTCAAACAGTACGTCGGCGACCTTCTTCTCCATCTGCTCCCTCTGGAGCCGCACCAGGGTCTCGAAGGCGCAGTTAATCTCCACGTCGCCGTCCACCATGATGAAACCGCCCCTGATGTCCCGGGTCTCCTCGGACAGAGTGAGCATCCCCGCGCCCGTGACCACAGCGGTGGTGTTGTGGACCAGCTTATCCACGAGAGCGCCCACTTTGCTTTTGGCAACCTCCTCGGGCAGGCTGGGAGCCCGCTCCTTCACCAGAGCCTCATTTGCGGCGATGACCACCTGCTTGCCCACGGTGTTCCGGTCCTTCTGGGAGAAGATGATCCGCTCCTTGCCGGAGGAGGACGCCTCCAGGGCCAGCTTGGTCAGCAAGGCGATGTACTCCTGCTCGGGCAAGGTACAAAGCTTCTCCAGGGCCATGTTGAAAGCCTCGCCCAGCACCTCCTGCTTAGCGGCCAGCTCCAGCTTGCGCCGCTCCATCTGGGCGGCGGACTGGAGCCGCTCCAGCCGCTCGCTGGCGGCCATGCGGCCCTTTTCCACAATCTCGTTGGCCTCCTGCTGGGCCCGATGCTCGGCATCGGCCCGGACGGCCTGCACCTTCTCGTCGGTCTCAGCCGTCAGCCTGCCAATTTCAGCCTGGGCGTCCTGGGCGATCTTGGTAGTGATTTTTTCGATTCCTTCCATAGCAGTCTCCCGCCTCAGGCGCTGATGTTAATAATCATCAGCATGGAGGCCAGCAGGGACAGAATGGCGTAGAACTCCACGGTGATGCACAGCACCATGCCCTTGGACCAGTCGTCCGGCTTCTTGGCCAGAATGTTGATGGAACCGGCGGCCACGCGGCCCTGAGCGATGGCGGAGAACAGTCCGCCGAGGGCCATGGGCAGGCAGGCGGCGAAGTACTGCCAGCCCTGAGCCACGGTCAGCATGGGCAGAGTGCCGGACAGCAGGCCCATGCGGAACACGGCGAAGAACCACACCACCAGGCCGTACAGGCCCTGAGTGCCGGGGATGACCTGCAGGATCATAACCTTACCGAACTTACCGGGGTCCTCGCACAGCAGGCCGGTGCCGGCCTCGCCGGCGATGCCGGTGCCCTTGGCGGAGCCGATGCCGCTGAGCACGGCCGCCAGGCCTGCGCCCAGCAAGGCGATGGCCAGACCGCCGAAGGCGCCCACAAAGGAGCTTGCCGCCGCGTTCTGCTCGATCATCTGGATCATATCAGTTGCAGTGCTCATAATGTTTTTCCTCCTCTTATTTAACTACCTCGTAGTATTTGGTATTGAGATTCAGGGGGCGGAAGGGCTTTCCGCCGTCCTGATAGAACTTGCCGAAGTACTCCAGACACTGAAGTCTCAGGTCGTGGACATAGCAGCCCAGCAAGTTCAGCGCGAAGTTCAAAGCGTTGCCCGCGAAGGAGATAATCAGGAAAATAAAGATGTTGCCGGGGATGGCGCCCAGGGTGTTGAACACCTGAGCGATGACCGAGCCGGCCAGCATCAGGGCCATGAGACGGGAGTAGGACAGGATGTCGCCGAAGTAGCCCGTCACATGGTTGTACAGCGAGCCGAAGATGCCGGTAATCTTGCCGAAGCCCTGGTTCTGGATGACCGGGCCGGCCACCACCATGACAAGACCGGCAATGAGCACAATCGGGGTAATCCCCAGAATCATCAGGCCCAGTCCGGCAAAGACCACCCACCAGGTGACCTCCTCAAAGACGGCGTCCAGTACCTGGCCGTTTTTCAGCTTGGAAACAAAGCTGATGGCCATGCCTGTGAGGATCTGCACAAAGCCCAGGCACATGGCCCCGACGAGGATCATCATCGTGTCCTCCAGGGGGGTGAACAGGGCGGGCAGAGCGAAGTCGCCGCCGGTGGTCAGCTTGACCACCTGGGTGAGGAAATCGCCGAAAAAGCCGCCGGTGAGCGCGCCCATGATAAAGGTGGTGATGCCGCACAGCACCAGCAGGCCGCACAGGTGGCCGAAGGTGCCGCCGGGCTTCTTCTTTTTCAGGATGATCCCCCCGGCCAGCATCATAAGCAAGCCGTACCCCATGTCCGCCATCATGATCCCATAGAACAGGATGAAGAAGGGGGCCATCAGGGGGTTGGGGTCCAGGGTGCCGTAAGCGGGCAAGGAGTACATCTCCGTAACCATGTTCAGCGGCTTGGTCAGGGTGTTGTTTTTCAGCTGAACCGGCACCTTTTCATATTCCTCCGGGGCAGGATCGCCGACCTCATAGGCACAGGGATACCTGTCCAGCTCCTGCTTCAGGCCCGGCCAGCTCTCCTCGGGCACCCAGCCCTCCAGCAGGAAGGTCTGGGCGGTGTCCAGCAGTCTGCCCCGGGACTCCTCCCGGCTGGCATCCAGGCCTGCCAGATCGGACATCTGCCGCAGAGCGGGAGCGTTTTGTCCCATACCGGACAGCTTCTCCTCAATGGAGGCGGCCTCCGCTTTCAGCTCCTCGGCCTCCCGGTCCAGGCGATCCAGATTGTCCGCCGCGGCGCCCGTCCAGTCCCGGAGATTGGCCCGGGACCAGCCCAGGTTTTTCAACGCCTCCAGAACCGCTTCCGCCTGACTGGCGTGGCACACCAGGGTGCAGTAACGGGCCTCCCGATCGGCGGATATCTCGGTGAGCTCTGCCAGCTCGCCGGCCGCCCGGACCTCTCCCTCCGCCTGATTCATGGGGAGGGCGGCGGGCAAAGTTCCCAGTTGAATGGTCACCTGATCGGTGGAGCCGGTCTCCAGGGGCATGTCCAGGCTCTTCCAGGGGAGCAGCACCGCCCGCTGGGCCTCCAGCTTGTTTTCCTCCGCCCGGATGGCCGCCAGCCGCCGGTCCAGACCGTTGACCTGCCCGGCGATATCCCGGGCCGCCCTTGCTCCGGTCTCGTCGAAGAGCTCACCCTCCCCCACGCTGGGTTTGGGGTCCAGGAAGCCCGACTTGGGCAGAGCCTTGTACCGCTTGAGCACCTCCAGCGCCCGCTCGGCCTGGTTTTTCTCCTCGTGGGCGGCGGCCAGCCCAACCGTCTCGGAGTGGGTGAGGCAGGCCCACAGGGGGTCGTCGGGGCCGGCCTCAGGCTGTACAATCTCCACACAGCCCATGTGCTGAAGCTTGCGGAGCAGCGCCTCCCGGTCGGCCGCCATGGCCACCATGCGCAGGCGCTTCATTTTTACGATAGCCATTACCGTTCCACGACCCTTCCAACAATGAGCTGTGCGGCCTGCTCCAGCCGCCCCCGGGCACTCTGCTTCAGCGCCTCACAGTCCTGACCGGCCTGTTCCAGCGCCTCCCGGGTAGCCTGGGCGGCCTTTTCTTCCGCCTGGGCCATCATCTGACGGGCCTCCTCCCGGGCCTTCTGTCGGGCCTGTTCCACCGTCTGCTTGGCCTCCCGCTGGGCGTCGGTCAGACGCTGCTTGGCCTGAGCCGCCGCGGCTTCCCGGTCCGCCTTTGCCCTGGCCTCGGCCTGGGTCACCGTCTGGATAGCTTCCAATGCCATGTTTTCACCACCTTTTTCGGATGCAAAAATGGAGATATTTGCTACTGTATTATTGTAGTAAATTTCTTTCAAAAAATCAAGGCCTTTTTCCTCCATATTTGGTGGGCACTTCCCCTGATTTGACTGATTTTTTGGCATTTTTCCCTCTCTGTCAAAATACCGCCCGGCCGCTTTCACGGCCGGGCGGCGCTTGAATTATGATGGTTCCGCCGGGAACAGCACCGCCTGGGACACGGGGCTGTCCTCCGCGTAGGCGGCCGTGACAGACACCAGCCGGTCCGGTCCGCCGGAAATTCCCGCCGGCTCCAGCAGGTCCTGGGGGGCGGGGGTCAGGCCGTCGTCCTCCACCCAGATTCGGGCGGCGTATTTCTCCAGAAGCTGGGGCGTCACCCCGCTGAGGCTCTCCGCTCCGGCCAGGGTGTCCCGCTCCACCCGCAAGGAAACTTTCGTGCCGTATGGCTCCGCCGCCTTCTGTATCTGGGCAAGGAGGTCCTCCAGCTCATCGTGAAACCGGGCGGGGTCGTAGCTGTCTCCTCTGTTGATGCGGTCCACCTTCCCCCGAACGGGGAAGGAAAAGTCCTCCAGCACAATCTCGTCAAAGCCCAGCCCGGCCAGCTCGCCGCACAGGCCGGCGATATAGGCCTGAGACCTGTCGTTGGCGGGACTGAGCCACCGCAGGCCCAGCTCGTCCCGCCAGTTGCCGTTCCCCTGACGCAAGGCCATGGCGTTGTTGTAATAGGGGGCGCTGTCGTCCCGGAAGCAGCACACCCGGGCGATGGTATATACCTCCCCCTGGTTCCACTGCCGGATCGCCTCCGTGGTCTCCTGGCTGCCGTTGACCCTGGAGCGCTCGGCCGCTCCTTGCCCCGAAAGCCAGGCCAGCTTGCCGTCCTGGGTCTTTACGGCCAGAATCAGCTTGTCCGCCCCCGCCTCCTCCAGCTTGGCGGCGGCGGTACCGCTCACCACGTCGCTCACTGGGAGGGCCAAGGCAAAGCTGGCCGGCTCCTTTTCATCGGGCTGTTGGGGCTCCGAAGCGCTGCCGTCCGGGTCCACCACCACACTGACGCTGCCCGGGTCGGGGAGGGAGGCGGAGCCGCCCGGCTCCTCAGAGGAGCTCTCCCCCCGGAGCATCTGGAGGAAGGGGGGCAGCTCCAGCTTGACCCCCTCGTCGGTGTACACCATGTATTTCTGGAGATAGAGCATCCCGGCCACCGCCAGGACCACCAGCACGCCCAGAATGATGGCGATCAGTTTTAAAACGTCTGTTGCCGTTCTGCGGCCCCGGTAGCCGCCAACGTCTTTATTGGCGCGGCCCATACTCTCACTCCCCGCATTTTGGAAAATTCTGGCTTGCACAATTGTGGAAGCGATTTATTATATCAAGTTTTTATCGGTTTTACAACCGCAAATCGTCCTCTTAAATATTAAAATTCGACAAAACTTTTCTTAAATCACCATGCCCCCGTCCACATTCAGCACCTGGCCGGTGATGAAGGAGGCCCGGTCCGAGGCCAGGAAGACTACCGCCTGAGCCGCCTCCTCCGGCGCGCCGATGCGGCCCAAAGGGGTCTCGTCCGCCAGAGCGGCCAGGTCCTCCGGGGTAAGCTGGGCGTTCATTTCCGTGTCAATCACCCCAGGAGCCACGCAGTTTACCCGAATATGGGAGGGGCCAAGCTCCTTGGCCAGCGCCTTCGTGTAGGCGATCACCGCTCCCTTCGTGGCCGAATAGGCCGCTTCGCAGGAGGCCCCTACCTGCCCCCACATAGAGGACACCGTGACAATGGAGCCCGTCTTCCGCCCCAGCATATGCGGCAGAACGGCCTGGCAGCAGTGATGCACCCCGTCCACGTTCACAGCGAACAAACGCCGCCATTCGTCCTCGTCAATTTGACTGATAAGACCCACGTGGGATATCCCCGCAGCACAAACCAAAATGTCAAGTTGACAAAATTTTTCTAACACATTGTCAACCATCCGCTCCACCTGGACCCGGTCGGCCACATCCGCCGGCACAGCTATGGCGGGCACGCCCAAAAGCCGTATTTCTTCTGCCAGGCTCTGGGCCTGGGCCTCACTCCGGCAATAGCCCACCGCCACCCCCCAGCCCCGCTGGGCGAACAGACGGGCGGCAGCGGCCCCAATCCCCCGGGAACCGCCGGTAATCAGCGCGTATTTCACGAAAATTCCCCCTATCCTCATCCCTGCTCTGGCGCTTGCCCTCTCCACCAGAGCGGCCCTTCTCCCCTGATAGCCACGGCGGGAGAAGGGCACTCCGAATACTATTAGAAAAAATATCGGAGCAAGCGGTATCATGCTTGCTCCGATGGTGGAGTAAGCGGTCAAAATCGATTTTTCGTTGAATCCCTTGCGGCACAACGATTCAGGAAGAAAGGCTGATGCTGGAAAGGGAAAAGCAATCACTTTGTTGTCTGCCGGTATTGACTTTTATCAGTCCTTTATGGATCTATTTCGCGTGCCTGATTGATTGTTTCAAACAGCTCCCTGCTTACAATCGCCGGGTGGTGCTCCTGTATCAAAAATCTCTCTAACTCACCCTGGTTCTTAACCTGTTTCCCAGAAAACAAATCCGCTATAAAGGTTTTCTGGAGCAGAACATCCCCCACATATTTCTCGTTTCTCAACAGCTTGCTGATTGTCTCCCGGCTCCAATGGGGTTTCCCTGTTGGGGATGGAATCTTACTCTCATACAGCCATTTTGAAATGGCTCCAAGACTACTTCCAGCAGCCCTCATCTCGAACACCTTTCGAACAATTTCAGCGTCAGGCTCATCAATGACCAGCCTTCCATCATCTCCGCGCTTATACCCAAAACACACAAATTCAGCGTAGCCCGAGGTGCCCTTCTCAAAGCCTCTCTTGATTCCCCATTTGATATTTCGGCTCATATCCTCGCTCTCAGCCTGAGCCAAGGCACAGTAGGCGGTCAGCAAGATTTGTATTCGCTGTTCGTTCAGCCACATCTCCTCCTGCTCAAAATAGACTTCTACACCCAAGCCACGCAGATTCCGCAGCGAACGCAGCATATCCAGCGTATTGCGCCCAAAGCGGCTGATAGACTTTGTCAGGATCAGGTCAATTCTCTTTTTGCGGCACTGAGCTATCATCCGGCGAAACTCTGGCCGTTCTTTTGTGTTTAAGCCAGTAGCTCTTTCTGCAAAAATGCCGGCACTTTCCCAATTGGGATTTGCTGAAATCAGCTGTGAATAGTGCCGCTCCTGCAATTCGATACTGCTGGTCTGCTCCTCCAACTCTGCACTGACCCGGCAGTAAGCAGCTACACGAAGATGACGCAGTTCCATTGGACGATGACCTTGCGCAGGAAGAATTTCAGTCACCTTTCGCATTCACACGACCTCCTGCAATTTTCTTCATTATATCAAAGCGAGAGCTTCATGGCAATGTGATTTTGCGGTTCTTTGGAGCGGCTGAGTTTCTCCTGCTGTACCGCCATAAACATCTCGTCAGAAATAATGGCCTCATGGGAGCCGGTGTAGAGATACCGTTCCATGAGGCCATTGTTTTCGATCTGGACAGCGCCGGTGCTGAGCGTCTTCTGGAGCAGCACCCGTCCGGTGTATTTTTCATTGGAGAGCAGTTTGTCAATTGCCTCCCGATTCCATTTGGGCCTGCCGGTGGGGGAGGGAATGCCCTGCCTTTCCAGACCCGCAGCAATTTTCCCAAGGCTGTCACCAGCAAGATACCGTTCAAATATCCAGTTCACCACCTTGGCTTCGTCCGGATTTATTTCCAGCTCTCCATCAGAATTGATCGTGTATCCGTAGCACTTGCGCTTTGCCATTTTGGAGCTGCCGTTCTGAAAGCCTTTCCGGAGACCGTTCTTGATTGCCTCGCTTTTTTGTATCACTTTCATTATAATTCTCCTTCTATAAATAAAAATACCGCAGTGAAATCACTGCGGCACAAAGGGTTTATGTGACTATACATAAAAGTTGACAGACTACTCCCTTGGTGTAGTCTGTCAACTTATCATGGACTAAGGCGGCAAAATCGATTTTTCATATTTCAAAGCAATGTCATCCCTTGACCGGATTGCCCATCCTCATCGGAGGCCGCACCTTGTTCCATAGCAAGAAAGCGGTCGTAGTCGCTCTCATATAATCTGTCCTGAATGATCCGATACTTCTCAAATTCACTTTCGGCATGAGCTTTTGCAATCTCGGCAGTGATTGTTCCAGCATTCGTCAGGATTTCCCGGTCATCGGCCATCAGGAAAATGTCCAGCCGCTTTGCCCAATCCTCCATTGTCATGGGAATACGCCGCCGCGCCCGGTCTTCTGCCAGATCAAGATAGGCGGACACGATACGTTCCAATGAATACAATTCATCCTCTGTCAGATAGTTTTTGGCAATAGATACATCGCTTTTCATAATCTTGCCAAGAGGCGCTTCTTTCCAGGAGGTCAGACCCATATGCGGCTGGTCCGCATCAGCCCGATAGTATATCACTTCAGCGGCGGTATGTCCATGAACAGCAAAATGCATCTTATTCTGGACTTTTGCGAAAAAATCCTTAGTCGTTTTTGCCGTTCTGTCATAGTCAAGAGCTGTGGCATAGATGTCTGTGATTTTCTGATAGAATTTCCGCTCAGACAGCCGTATCTCCCGGATTTTTTCCAGCTGTTCCTCAAAATATTTCTCTGTCAGAACGGTACCGCCATTTTTCAGCCGTTCCTCGTCCATGACCCAGCCCTTGATCGTGTAGTCCTTCACAATGGCGTTGGCCCATTTGCGGAACTGAACAGCACGTTCATTGTTCACTTTGAAGCCCACGGCAATAATCATTTGCAAATTATAGTGATTTACCTCGCGGCTGATCTGACGGCTCCCCTCAGATTGAACTATCCGAAATTTTCGGATAGTTGACCTCTCCTCTAACTCGGAATCCTCGAACACCTTGCCGATGTGGTAATTGATGGTTCGTACATCTACATTGTACAGCTCCGCCATCATCTTTTGTGTAAGCCAGATATTTTCATCCTCGTAACGCATTTCGATGCTTTCTGCGCTATCGCCTGTGGACGCTACAAAAGTAAGATATTCAGCGGCACTGGATCGAATTGTGATGTTATCTTTCTGTTTTTTTATCCGCTCACTCATTTTACGATCTCCCCGCTCTGATCCCGGCTTATGAGCCAACCCAGCAACCGGCTGCACCCAACTGACACATCCTGCCAGGTAGTTTCGAAGTCACCCGTATACCAAGGATCGGCTACATCGCCGGGGCGGTCGGTAAACTCCATCAGCAGATGCAGCTTGCCATCGAAATCGCCGCCGCAGATGCGGTGCATATTTCGCAGATTGGCCCGATCCATTCCAATCAGGAGGTCGTACCGCTCGTAGTCCTCGTTCCTCAGCTGGCGGGCTGTTTTGCCAGCACAATCGATTCCATGCTCGCCCAGTTTGCGGCGGGCCGGAGGGTAGACCGGGTTGCCGATCTCCTCGGTGCTGGTGGCTGCGGACTCGATGAGGAATTCCGACTCCAGCCCCGCTTTCTTTACCAGGTCTTTCATCACGAACTCGGCCATTGGGCTGCGGCAGATGTTTCCATGGCACACAAACAGGATCTTTGTCATTGGCTATACACTCCATGCTGGCGGTGTTTTCTTCAGTATAGCACACTTCATCCGCAAAGTCGAGGACGATTTCCAGATGAGCATGATCCGCAATTCTCTGCTGGAGCTCCAGCTTCGACCAGCCGAACTGCCCAGCCGCTTTGATGTACCATGCCCGCTCCTGGGTGGACAGCTCCGCTTCCAGGATGACCACATTTTGAGTCCAGCCGATGGTCATGGCCTCAGCCAGCACTTCCGGTGCGCTCTCATAGGTACGATAGAACTCCCGCATCCGGCGCAGGTTCCGGGGGGAGAAGCCAGAGGTGTCAGGGTATGCGCCGCACAGATACTCCGCCGCGGCAACAGCGGCGCCTTTCTCTGGCCTGTCGCTGACCAGCCGGCCAATCTCACAGTACAGTTCCATCTGGGGCAGGTCTGCCGTCATCAACGTATCCAGCGCCGCGAACATGGCGCTGTAGTCAACAGGTTTTCTGACGTTCATTCTGGTTTCTCCTTTCCGGCGCAGGTGCGCCTGTTTTTTTATTCTCTTCTCTGTGGTTTGAAATCGCCAACGAGCAAGCCCTCGGTCACCCGAGAGCTTGCTCCTTAGCGGTATCGGGTCGTGTCGTCGTCACTCCCATTGCAGCTCCACCATCTGTTCCCATTGGACGATGAAGCGGTCATCTACCACGCAGTTGCAGTGGTAGTGACCCAGGAACCAGCAATCGAATTGGCACCATCGCTTGACCATCTGGAGGAAATCCGTCAGCCGGTCCGGGATGTAGTTTCGATCCAGCTTCTGCTGGATGCTGGTGGGGGCGCAGTGGGTCAGGATGTAGTTCACTCGCCAGTTGACCCGTTCCAGGTTCCTGACGGCCTCCTCGTATTCCTCCTCAGAGGGCATCTCCTGGGGCCACCAAGAGATGCCCTTTACCCGGAACATCTGCCGTGTCCGGCGCTTGAACCAGTATTCCTGCTCGAAGCCGG
>OFGO01001264.1_pt1 | contig 19376 bp, 19 predicted proteins | sample 1521761 | NCBI WGS metagenome assembly OFGO01 (sample SAMEA3504128, study PRJEB24116) | mouse gut metagenome | biome: mouse gut; feature: mouse-associated habitat; material: faeces | place: Denmark | collected 2011
ATGATATATATAATATATATTGATTTTACTTATAATATCCGGTATAGTATAATGTTGCAGTAACCCAATGGGGCAGCAAAAGGAAATGGAGGAAAGGACAAACAAAATGGTTAAGGCAATTGTTGGAGCGAACTGGGGTGACGAGGGCAAGGGAAAAATCACCGACATGATGGCTCAGGAGGCGGATATTGTAATAAGGTTTCAGGGCGGCGCCAATGCGGGGCATACCATCGTGAATGATTATGGAAAGTTCGCGCTGCACACATTGCCCTCAGGAGTGTTTTACAGCCATATCAGCAATGTGATCGGAAACGGGGTGGCGCTGAACATTCCTCTGCTGTTTAGGGAGCTTAAATCCGTCACGGACAGAGGGGTGCCTGAGCCGAAGCTTTTGGTGTCCGACCGGGCGCAGATGGTCATGCCTTATCATATTCTGCTGGATCAGTACGAGGAGGAGAGGCTGGGAGGAAAGTCCTTCGGTTCCACCAAGTCGGGAATCGCTCCTTTTTATTCGGATAAATATGCAAAGATCGGCTTTCAGGTCAGCGAGCTGTTCGACGAGGAGACGCTGAGGGAGAAGGTGAACCGGGTCTGTGAGCTGAAGAACGTGGTGTTCGAGCATCTTTACCACAAGCCTCCCATTGACCCGGAGGAGCTGCTGAAGGAGCTGCATGAGTATAGGGCCATGGTGGAGCCTTATGTATGCGATGTCTCCGCATTTTTGGATCGGGCTCTGAAGGATGGAAAGACGGTGCTGCTGGAGGGGCAGCTTGGAACGCTGAAGGATCCGGATCACGGCATCTATCCCATGGTCACGTCCTCCTCTACGCTGGCGGCCTTCGGAGCTATCGGCGCAGGGCTGCCTCCCTATGAGATCAAGCAGATCGTGACGGTGTGCAAGGCCTATTCTTCCGCTGTGGGCGCAGGGGCCTTCGTATCCGAGCTGTTCGGAGATCAGGCGGAGGAGCTTCGGCGCAGGGGCGGCGACGGAGGGGAGTACGGTGCGACCACAGGACGTCCCAGACGGGTGGGATGGTTCGACTGCGTGGCATCCAAGTACGGCTGCCGTCTGCAGGGCACTACGGACGTGGCATTCACTGTGCTGGATGTGCTGGGGTATCTGGATGAGATTCCCGTCTGTATAGGCTACGAGATCGACGGAGAGATTACGGAGGACTTTCCCGTCACAAGCAGGCTGTCCAAGGCGAAGCCGGTGCTTGAGACCCTTCCGGGCTGGAAGTGCGATATCCGGGGCATAAGGAAATATCAGGAGCTGCCTGAGAACTGCAGGAAATATATAGAGTTCATTGAAGATAAGATCGGGTATCCTATTACCATGGTCAGCAATGGGCCGGGCCGGGAGGATATCATCTATAGGGAAAGCAGGCTCGGCGGGCAGAGCTTTTAAAAAGAGTTTCCGGAAGGAACAGTTTCCGGCCTGAGCCTTGGCCCCAAAAGGCCTTTGGGCATGTTTGGGCCCGGGCGGCGCCGAAAATTTGGGCAGAATCTTCGGGGACGGGAGGAAGGCAGGAAAGCGGAGGCTTATGGTCGGAAATCTGGAATATTTCAAGGTCTTTTATTATACGGCTAAGGCGGGGAGCGTCACAGGGGCAGCCAATGAGCTGTCCATATCCCAGCCTGCGGTGAGCCAGTCTCTGAAGGCGCTGGAGCAGACTCTGGGGGTTTCCCTATTCAAAAGGGAGGCCAAGGGAGTCCGGCTGACCGGGGAGGGGAGGCTTCTGTATTCCTATGTGGAAAAAGGGTATGAGCAGATAGAGCAGGGCGTGGAGAAGCTGGGGCAAATGCTGAATCTGGAGCTGGGGGAGGTGCATATCGGCGCCAGCGACATGACGCTGCGGTTCTATCTGCTGCCGTTTCTGGAAATATTCCATGAGAAATATCCGAAAATCAAGGTCATTGTAGCCAATGCGCCTACGCCGGAGACGCTGGAGCTGTTGCGGAACGGAAAGATCGATTTCGGCGTGGTAAGCACGCCCTTCGGGCAGGAGGGGGACATTTGCAGTGAGCCCGTGAGGGAGATTGAGGATGTGTTCGTGGCCGGAAGGCGGTTTATGTCCTACAAGAATAAGATGATGGACTTTCAGGAGCTGGAGAGCCTTCCCATGATTTTTTTGGGCGGCAACACCAGCACCAGAAGCTATATGGACAAATATCTTTTCGGCAGCGGAATCGTGCTGCAGCCGGAGTTTGAGCTGGCCACCAGTGATATGATCGTGCAGTTTGCACTGAGAAATCTGGGGATAGGCTGTGTGGTCAGGGATTTTGCCGCGGAGGCGCTGATGTCAGGCAGGCTCTTCGAGCTTCGCTTCAACAAGATGATTCCCAAAAGGCAGTTCTGCGTTGTCACCAGCAATCGGGCGCCGCTGTCTGCGGCGGCTGGGAAGCTCTTGGAGATCATGCGGGATGGAGCCGGAAGCCATGAGGGTTCGGAGAGCAGGCACGAGGCGCAATGAGGACAATGAGGAATCATGGAGCCTGAATTCAATTTCGGGGAGGCGGCTTAAAGCGCTGGAATAGGTCTCAAGAAGAATATAGAAAGGGATAAGAATGATACGCAATATTGTGTTTGACATAGGGAACGTGCTGACGGATTTTCGCTGGAGAGGATTTCTGCAGGACAAGGGCTTTCACGAGGAGATGGTGGAGCGCATTGCCAGAGCCTCCGTTATGACGCCGCTCTGGTACGAGATCGACAGAGGGGTATGGGACGAGGAGCGTCTGATCAGGGAATTTATCAAGCTGGATCCGGAGATCGAAGAGGAGCTGCGCCTTGCCTACGGAAATGTGAAGGGCATGGTGACAAAGAGAGATTACGCCATTCCATGGCTGAAGGAATTAAAGGAAAGAGGATATAGGTTGTACTATCTGTCCAATTTTTCCCATAAGGCCTATGTGGACTGCATGGAGGCTCTGGATTTCCTTCCTCTTATGGACGGAGGGATCTTGTCTTATCAGGAGCGGGTGGTGAAACCGGATCCGGAGATATATCTGAGGCTTCTGCGGCAATATGATCTGAAGGCGGAGGAGTCCGTGTTTTTGGACGATACGCCCATGAACGTGACGGCGGCGGAAGAACTTGGGTTTCGGGGAATCTGCTTCGAGACGAGGGAGCAGGCACAGAAGGAACTGGAAGGGTATCTTGCGGAAAAGTGACGCAGGGGAAGACCCTACGGCATTTTTTCCGCGGCAGGACTGGATTCTTTTAAGTCAGCTGGAGGGAGAGAAGATTCACCGGTAGCCATTTCCGGGGCAGAGCAGGATCCCTCCGCAGCGGGTTCCTCTGAAGGGGAAGGCGGATCGGCGGCAATGCGCTTTCCCGTGAGCTTGCCATACATCCACACATAGATCCAGATCAGAAATGGCAGCGCCATTGTGGCAAATAGGCTTGCCCGAAACCAGACACCCGTAGAAGAGCTGTCCGCTATGGCAGCTATCAGGGTGGAGATATAAAGCAGGGCCAGCAGCGCAATGCCTATGATGGCGGCCACCTGCTTGGATGTGTATTTCCTTTTTGGCGTGTCCTTAGGAGCATTGCCGTTGTCAGAGTTTTCTTTTTTCATGACAGCCTCCCTTCAAGGAAGTGGGCAATCTTTATTGTCCCACAAGTTGAGTACATTCAGATTATAGCACACCCAGAGGGTTCCCACAAGTGAGGGGGTCTCTTTTTTATATGCTTTTCATATAGAAGGCGTTCGCATAGAAAAACATGTTTGGAAAGGGTGCTAAAAAAGCGCAAAAGTGGTTGAAATGAACCATGAAAGAAGATATAATCGGATGTGGAAGGCAAGATAGGCCGAAGGAGACGGAAGTTCTTTGGCCTTTTGTGCATTCATTCTGCATCACGATAATCAAGGAGGATGAAATGGGCGGGCAGCAGTTTGTTTGGCAGGAAAGATATAATTTAGGTGTGGAGATTATCGATAGGGAGCATAGGAAGCTTTTCAGTATCATGAATAAGCTGTCTGCCTACGATGAGAACGATGAGAAGAGCAAATGGGCATATCAGGAGGGGATCAAATTCTTCAAGGGCCATGCCATGAAGCATTTTGCCGAGGAGGAGGTCTATATGGCATCCATCGGCTACGAAGGATATGACATGCATAGAAGGCTGCACGATACCTTCCGCAAGAAGACCCTTCCGGAAATAGAAAAGGAGCTGGCTATGACGGACTATTCGGCGGAGGCGGTCAGGCACTTTCTGGGAGTCTGCGCAGGCTGGCTCATCGGCCACACCCTGACGGAGGACCGGGCCATTGTGGGGAATGCTGAGAGCATGTGGACCGGACTGCTGCCGGAGGAGGAGCAGACGGCTATGAAGAAGACGATCATCAAGCTGCTGCAGGAGCTGTTCCAGCTTGACGCAAAGGTGATCGGTGAGAGCTACGGCGGGGAAAAGTTTGGAAAGGGAGTTTATTATAGATTGGTCTATGAATCCGATAAGGGCGAGAAGTGGGAGTTCTTTCTGGTTTTCGAGGAAAGGCTGATCGTAGGAACGGTGGGCAGCATGATGGGCTCCGAATCGGACAGACTGGACGTGATGATGATGAACGCCACCAGATATACGGCCAGACAGTTTGTGGAGCGCATCATGGCGCATTTCCCGGCTGTGGGGAAGCTTGAGGTGAAGGATGAGAATCTTTTGACCTATACGCAGTTTCAGCGGATGTTCGAGCGGCAGAGCCCGCAGTGCAGCCTGCTTTTTGACACGGGAATGGGATATTTCGCCTACTGCATCGCTGCTCCCCATCTGCTGAAGGACGGGGAGGAGACATCCATCAAGGCGGAAAATGCCATGGCCGAGATCAAGAAATATCTCGACGAGAAGGAGACGGCGGAGAAAAAGAAGATTCTGATCGTAGATGATTCCGGGGTGGTTCTTCAGGCCATGAAGCAGCTGTTTGAAAAGGATTATGAGGTATCGCTGGCGAAATCCGGCGTGGCGGCCATTAGATCCATGATTCTGAACAAGCCGGATCTGGTGCTGCTTGATTATGAGATGCCTGTCTGTGACGGCAAGCAGGTGCTGGAGATGATTCGGGCGGAGGAAGAGCTTACCAAGATTCCGGTCATCTTCCTCACGGGAACGGTGGACAGGGAGCGGATTCAGAAGCTGATCCCCCTGAAGCCGGCGGGATATCTGCTGAAGACGGCACAGCCTCAGGAGCTGAAAGGCAATATCGACAGCTTCTTTCAGAGCATAGGATGAGTTTGGCGGAGAGCCAGATCCTTTATGACCTCTCCTGCGATGATCAGCCCGGCCACGGGCGGGACGAAGGAATTGCTGCCGGGAACCCGCTTGTGGCCGTTGTTTTTTTCTGGGAGAGCGGGGGAGAAGGAGGCAGGCTTTGGGGCGTCATCCGCCGTCTCCTCCAACGGCGTGTGGGGAGCCTCCTGTGAATAGACTACTTTCAGCGCCTTTATGCCTCTGCGCTTCAGCTCCCGCCGCATGACCTTGGCCAGAGGGCAGACGGATGTGCTGTAGATATCGGCCACCTGAAAGGCCGTGGGATCCAGCTTGTTTCCGGCTCCCATAGAGCTGATGATAGGTGTCCCGGAAGCAGCTGCGTTCATCACCAGAGCGATTTTTCCGGTGACGGTATCTATGGCGTCTATTATATAGTCATATTCGGAAAAGCGGAAGCTGTCTGCGGTCTCAGGCAGGTAGAATACTTTGTGTACGCATATCTTTACATCAGGGTTGATCTCAGCGATCCTTTCTGCGGCAACGTCTACCTTGTACCGTCCTATGGTGCGCCAGGTGGCATGGAGCTGTCGGTTTATGTTGCTTTCACATATGATGTCGCTGTCTATGAGATCCATGGCGCCTATGCCTGAACGGGCCAGAGCCTCCGCCGCATAGCCGCCTACCCCGCCTACACCGAACACGGCGACCCGCGCGGTGGCGAGCCTTTCCATGGCATCCTTGCCGAATAAGATCTCAGTTCTTGAAAATGGATTGGACATTGGAAACACCTCTTTTTATGTTCTTTGATAAACAGATCCGTCTTTTACGGCGGCGGGCCTGACGGCGCGCTGCCCGGACAGGCTCTGGCAGGGCATATTATAAGCTTGGCAGCAGGGATTGTCAAGGGCGAGTCAAAAGCGGGCCTAAAGCGGGTCAGACATTAAAATAGAGCCTGCAAAAATATGCGTCTGGGGCGCGGATGTATATGGGCAGCGGAAGCGGTATTTTGGCAGGACAGTTTTTAATATGATATTTTCAGGGGGTGAGAAGGTATGGGCGCCGAAGTTTATGATGAAAAATCAATCATCCGCAATGTAATTGTTTCAAGCCAGCATTTGGACAAAAGATGCACCGACAGTATTGAGGATATCGTCTCGGATATATGCGGTTTGCAGTATGATCCGAACCCCACCATCCATTTGAACCATTATATGATGCTTTGGAACAGAAAAAAAGAACCTCTTTATATCCTCAAGGAAAACATAGGCATTAAGGAATGGCCAAACTCCGGAATGGATAAAAACAGAGCCAGATCCATAATTATAGAAAAGCTGATAGCTTCTTTTGGGGTGACATATCCCGTGCATATATCGCATATAACGGGAATTCCCACTGCCGAAGTCAAGCCCTTCTTTTCTGCTTTGGAGCAGGAAGGGAAAATAGCGCCGGTGAAGGTGGGGAAAAAGTCATATTACATCCATTGGTCAAAGACAGACCTGCTTGATAGATGCGCAGAGGGGGACAGCGAAGAGGTTCGTCTCATTTCCCCCATGGATATTCTTGTGCGGGACCAAACATGGCTGAAAACATTTTTTGATTATTCATATACATTTGAATATTTCAAGAAAAAGGGCATGAAATGGCCGCTTTCAATCCTTGTTGGAAACCGGTTTGTAGGGTATTTTGACTGCAAGATGGAGTGGCGGACCAAGAGATTCTTAATAAAGGAGAAAAACATATTCGATTCCGCGTTTAGGGATCACAAGGGGATCGGGCTTGCATTGCAAGATTTGGCCGCCTTTCATGGGGCTGAGGACATTGTGGAAATAAAATAGTCCAGCAAGCAGAATGAGACTGTCTTAAAAAGGGCAGGGGGTGAGTTAAAACAGTGTAAACCAGCCAAAGGAATGCGAAAAAATCCCGGGCCTGCACCAAACGCGAAGCCCGGGATTAATGGGGTGGCCTTTCGGCCACTCATAAAGGGGAGGATTAAGTATTATCTTTATCCTTTGTACCATCAAAGGAGGGGTTCCTTGACATTGAATAGTGTTGCACGAAAAAAGATATTTATACACGGGGATATCATTTTATAGAAAAAATTTTTCTGTTGTGCAAAAGGACATTCTGTTATATACTGATAATGGCGACGGTTGTTTTGGAGAGTCCTGCCGGACGCGGTATGGGCGATCCGGTGCGATAAAAAAAGAAGGTGGTGTATCGATATGGCATTATTGGAGCAGTGGAGAAGTATTGCGTATGACGAATCTGTAGGAAAGGATAAGCTGCAGAGGCTGTGGGCGTCTTATTTTCAGGAGGAGAAGGAGATATATGCCCAGCTTTTGAAGAACCCGGAGGAAGTGGTGACGGGGACGGTGAAAGAGCTGGCGGACAAGTATCAGGTGTCTCTCATGACCATGACCGGTTTCCTTGACGGCATCAACGACAGTCTGGTGGAGTCCAATCCCATCGAGGAGATGGAGGAGGACACGCAGGTGAACCTTGGTTTTCACAAGGAGAGTCTGTATAAGAACATGGTGGCGGCGGAGGCCGACTGGCTGTACAATCTGGAGGAGTGGAAGGACATTTTCGACGAGGAGACAAGGAAGGCGCTCTACAAGGAGCAGAAGGCTTCCGCCACCATCGTGAAGGAGGCCAAGGTATATCCCAACGATCCTTGTCCCTGCGGAAGCGGCAAGAAGTATAAGAAGTGCTGCGGCAGAGTCTCCAAGGATGCTTCCAAATAGGATGGGGACAGCGGTACTATTACAATATGCAGGCAGATAAAGGGCTCTTTTCCATAGGAAAGAGTTCTTTTTGGTAAAAGTCAAGGCAGGGGCTTTCCATACAGAAGGGATGGCGCCTCTCCGGCGGCGGAATAGATAATCGGTAAGGAGCAAAACAGTGAACATAGCATCGTTTTTATTGCCCAAGGCGGAGGTGGCTTATCTGCGGGACGATATGACTCTGCGGCAGGGGCTGGAGAAGCTGCGCAGGAGCGGCTTTACGGCCATCCCGGTCATCGACAAAGAGGATAGGTACGTGGGGGTGGTCAGCGTGGCCGACTTTCTGTGGAACATTCTTGCCTACAATCAGAATCTGGAAGATATCACCCTGAAGAGTCTGGAGCATTTGACGGTACGGGATTTCCTGCAGAATGGAAAGGTGAAGGCGGCGTGCATCGACACGGCGATGGAGAATCTGCTGGAGCAGGCCAAGAGCCAGAATTTCGTGCCGGTCATCGACGATAGAAGCGTGTTTATCGGTATTGTCACAAGGAGCGACATCATCAAATATTTCGTGGATGGCAGAAAAAATTATTAAATGTACATAGGAGGGGTATACTAGACATGAAAAAATTGGAAGAATATGTGGTGAGCATACCGGATTTTCCGGAGAAGGGGATTATTTTCCGGGATGTGACCAGCGTGCTGCAGGATGCTCAGGGGCTGCGGCTTGCGGTGGACACCATGGAAGAGCTGGTGAAGGATCTGGAGTATGACGTGGTGGTGGGACCGGAGTCCAGAGGGTTCATTTTCGGAACACCCATTGCCTATAATAATAATAAGCCCTTTGTACTGATCCGCAAGAAGGGAAAGCTTCCCCGGGAGACGGTTTCCGTATCTTATGATCTCGAATACGGCAGCGCCACCATCGAGATGCATAAGGACAGCATCAAACCGGGACAGAAAGTGCTGATCGTGGATGACCTGATCGCCACAGGGGGTACTACGGAGGCTATGATCAGGCTTGTGGAGGAGCTGGGCGGCGAGGTAGTGGGCGTTGTGGTGCTGATGGAGCTGGCGGGGCTGAAAGGCAGAGAGAAGATCGCAGGCTATCGTCTGGAATCAGCGATCTGCTATCCGGGAAAATAATACCGGCAAGGCAGATAGGGTTTTGAGGGCAGCCCAGGGCGGCGGAGCAGAGGCAGGAAGGCACGGGTAGTCTATGGCAGAAGAGAAGATTGAGGATATTTTTGACGATGGAAAAATGAGTGATTCCCATGAATTCGTGAATCCTGAGGAGCTGTATCAGGAGCTCATTCGCTGTGTGCATAAATACCATCCGAGTGATGACATCTCAATGATTGAAAAAGCGTACAATACTGCGGCTGATGCCCATAAGGATCAGTTCCGCAAGTCGGGTGAGCCATATATCATACATCCCTTGAACGTGGCCATCATACTGGCGGAGCTGGAGCTGGATAAGGAGACCATCATTGCAGGGATTCTTCACGATGTGGTGGAGGACACTGTCATGAGCGAGGAGGATCTGATCCGGGAATTCGGCGCGGACGTGGCGCTGCTGGTGGACGGGGTCACTAAGCTGGAGAAGATCCCCCTTTCCACGGGGGTCGACCAGTCCGACGTAAAGCTGGAGATGCAGGCGGAGAATCTGCGGAAGATGTTCCTTGCCATGGCCAAGGATATCCGGGTGATCCTGATCAAGCTGGCGGACAGACTCCACAATATGCGCACGCTGCAGTACAAGACGCCGGAGAGCCGGCAGCGTATTGCCAAGGAGACATTGGAGATATACTGCCCCATAGCCCAGCGGCTTGGCATCAGCAAGATCAAGATCGAGCTGGATGATTTGTCGCTGAAATATCTGGAGCCGGATGTATATTATGATCTTGTAGATAAAATTTCCGTGCGCAAGAGCGAGCGGGAGAAATACATCCAGAATATCGTGGACGAGGTCAGCGAGCATATCAAGAAGGCAGGCATCACAGCCAAGATCGACGGAAGGGTGAAGCATTTCTTCAGCATATACAAAAAGATGAAGAATCAGGATAAGACGCTGGACCAGATCTACGACTTGTTTGCGGTGCGCATTATCGTGGAGTCCGTCAAGGACTGCTATGCGGCGCTGGGAGTCATACATGAGATGTATAAGCCCATCCCCGGCAGGTTCAAGGACTATATTGCCATGCCTAAGCCCAATATGTACCAGTCCCTGCACACCACTCTGATCGGCAGCTCCGGGCAGCCCTTCGAGATACAGATCCGTACTTTCGAGATGCACAAGGCGGCGGAGTACGGCATTGCGGCCCATTGGAAGTACAAGGAAGCCTCCGACGGGAAACGGGTGGCGGCTCAGGAGGAGGAAAAGCTGGTCTGGCTCCGTCAGATTCTGGAATGGCAGAGGGACATGTCGGACAATAGGGAGTTCATGAATCTGCTGAAGAACGATCTGGACTTGTTTTCCGACAGCGTGTACTGCTTCACCCCCTCCGGGGAGGTGAAGAATCTGCCTGCGGGCTCCACCACCATCGATTTTGCGTACAGCATTCATTCTGCGGTGGGGAACCGCATGGTGGGAGCCAGAGTGAACGGCAAGCTGGTGACTATTGATTATGAGATCAATAACGGCGACCGCATCGAGATCATCACTTCCCAGAATTCCAAGGGGCCCAGCAGGGATTGGCTAGGCGTGGTTAAAAGCACTCAGGCCAAGAACAAGATCAATCAGTGGTTCAAGAACGAGCTGAAGGAAGACAATATCGTCAAAGGGAAGGAGCTTCTGAATAACTACTGCAAGACCAGATCCGTGAATCTTTCCGATCTGATGAAGCAGGATTATATGAATGCGGTTATGCGCAAATACGGTTTTCGGGATTGGGACTCCGTGCTGGCGGCCATCGGCCACGGGGCGCTGAAGGAGGGCCAGATCGTCAACCGCATGCAGGAGCTCTACGATAGGGAGCACAAGGTGCCGCTGACCAATGAGGAGGTTCTGGCAGGTATCGCGGAGGCCGGTGCGGCATTGGCGGCAAGACCCGCTACCATGAAGACGAAGAGCGGTATCGTGGTCAAGGGCATAGCGGATCTGTCGGTGCGTTTTTCCAAATGCTGTTCTCCGGTGCCGGGGGATGAGATCGTGGGATTCGTCACCAGAGGAAGAGGGATATCCATACATCGGACGGACTGTGTAAATATGATGAATCTGCCGGAGATGGAGAGGGTGCGGATAATCGATGCAGAATGGCAGGCGCCGGAGGACGCTTCGGAGAAGTATGTGGCCGAGATAGAAATTTACGCCAACAACCGCAACGGCCTACTGGCGGATATATCCAAGACGCTGACGGAGAAGAATATCAATATCCTCTCTATGAACACCAGAATCAGCAAGCAGGGTGTGGCTACGCTGCAGACAGCTTTCGAGGTGGAGAGCCGGGAGGAGCTGAATAGGGTCATCGAAAAGATCCGGGGAATCGAGAGCGTGATGGATATCGAGAGGACTACCGGATAGATGTAGGCATCGGGGATGAAAGGCAGGGTCTGGTATAGGGGGCGGCTGCCGGGGGCGCGGTAGATTCATCGGCGGGCTGCGGGACAGCAGAGGATATCTATGGAGACCGGCGGTTGTAGGATGGCAGGATATCTGGAGATCGGCGGTTGTAGGATGGCAGGATATCTGGAGGCCGGCGCCTGCGGGATTGAGACAAGGGGCTGAAGGACAGCCGTGGAGGATATGGTATGGGAGAGCTGAAGATAGGACGTATGGTGCTGGGCGTATGCCAGACAAACTGTTATTTTGTCTACAGAGAAGATGAGCCATATGCGGTGGTAGTGGATCCTGCGGACAAGGGACAGAATATTTACGATGCGCTGCGCAGGAATGGGTTTCGGGTGGCGGGGATCCTTTTGACCCACGGCCATTTCGACCATATCTGGGGACTGGACGGACTGCGGGACGCGGCCAATGCCGCCGCGGAGGCGGACGGAGCGGAGCAGGTGAAGGCCTATGCCCATGAGGCGGAAAGGGATCTTCTCAAGGACACGGGGATGAACGTATCGGTTCAGGCAGGCAGGGCGTGCAGTACCTATGCGGATGTGTATGTGAAGGACGGGCAGGAGATCAGTCTTGAGGGAATGACTTGCCGGGTCATTGCGACTCCCGGACATACTGCCGGGGGCTGCTGTTACTACTTTGAGGAGGCAGGCATTCTGTTGGCAGGAGACACCTTGTTTGCGGAGTCCGTGGGCAGGACAGATTTTCCCACGGGCAGTATGGGGACGCTGGTTCGCTCCATCAAGGAGAAGCTGTTTACTCTGCCGGAGGATACCAGAGTGTATCCCGGACATGGGGAAAGCACTACCATCGGGCATGAGAAGAAATGCAATCCCTTCTGCGTCTGAGGATCTGGCGGGAGAAGAGAGATAGAGATGTAGCTCTGGGATAGGAGGAGAATAGGATGTTTGCAGTGGAGCTGGACAGAGAGAATCTTGAATACGACGTGCATTCTCTGGTGCAGGCCTTTTATCCCGGAGAGCAGGTGAGGGTGCTGATTCCTGAGAGCAGCGCGGAAAAGAGGGCGCAGCTGCAGGACAAGGTTCGTATACGGGTGCGCATGGATCGGTCCGGGGCGAAGGTGACCATCGACGGAAGAGAATATGCGTGGGAGGGGCCTGATTGGTCTGAGGGCAAGGGCGAAACAGGAGAGGTCAGCAGCGGTGAGCAGAAGGCTCCGGATGCATCCAAAAAGTTCAAGGACGGCTTCAAGAGCTTTCTGTACCGTACACTGTGTCAGGTGACGGGGAGAGAGCTTCCGTGGGGGAGCCTCACGGGGATACGGCCCACCAAGATCGCGTATCAGCTGCTGGAGGAGGGGAAGAGTCCCAGAGAGATACTTGCCTATTATAAGGACAAGTATTTTGTCAGTCAGGAGAAGGCAGAGCTTTCGGTGGACATTGCACAGCGGGAGAGGGAGCTTCTGGCAGGGCTGGGTGCCGGAGCTGCCCGTGAGGGCCTTCCTCAGAGAGAGGGCGGCAGCGGGGACGGAAAGGCCGATGCCCAAAGCTGCAGTGAGGGTGATGTCCGAAGCTGCCGTGAAGGATACAGTCTTTATATTGGGATTCCCTTTTGTCCTACCACTTGTCTGTACTGCTCTTTCACTTCCTTTCCCATCGGAGTCTATCGCAGTCTTGTAGAGCCTTATATCGACTGCCTGATCAGGGAGATCAGGCATGCCGCAGAGTTGATGGAAGGCAGGCGGCTGGACTGTGTCTACATAGGCGGCGGCACGCCTACCACGCTGGAGGCGGGACAGCTGGACAGGCTGCTGACGGCGCTGAGGGAGAGCTTCGACTTTAGAGATGTAAGGGAGTTCACCGTGGAGGCCGGCCGGGCCGACAGCATCACGGAGGAGAAGCTGCAGGTGCTGCATAGTCATGGCGTGGGCCGCATTTCCGTGAATCCCCAGACCATGCGCCAGAGAACGCTGGATGTCATCGGCAGAAAGGCCACCGTGGAGCAGGTGGAGGAGGCATATAGGCTGGCCAGAAAGGCAGGCTTCTGCAATATCAATATGGATCTGATACTGGGACTGCCGGGGGAACTGGAGGAGGATGTGCGCTTTACCATAGACCGGGTGGTGGAGCTGGCGCCTGACAGCCTGACTGTCCATTCCCTTGCGGTGAAGCGGGCTTCCGGTCTGAACCGTATGATTCAGGAGAAGGGCATGCCTATGCTGCGGAATACGGAGGAGACTATGCGGATAGCGGCTGAGGGTGCCAAGAAGCTGGGGCTTGTGCCCTACTACCTTTACCGCCAGAAGAATATGTCCGGAAATTTCGAGAATGTGGGCTATGCGAGAGAGGGAAAGCTGGGGCTTTACAATATTCTCATCATGGAGGAGATACAGACCATTATGGCTGTTGGGGCCGGCAGCATCTCGAAGCGGGTTTACCCGGACGGACGCATTGAACGCTGTGAGAACGTGAAGGACGTTGCCCAGTATATGGAAAGAATCCATGAAATGATTGACCGTAAAGAACGGCTTATGAAGTGATCTGTACAGCGCCGGACCCCCTTTGGGGTCTTGGGCATATAAAAGGCTATCCTCTCTTAAGAGCGGATAGCCTTTTTCGTCAAGGATTTGTGTCGTTGATGATGGGCGGGACCTGAGAGAGCATATTGTCTATGTCCTCGAACATGGCGCTCTTGGTGGTGCCCAGACGGCTTGCGTTGCTGATATGTTTGACCACTTCGCCGTATTGTGATTTGATGTTGTCAAAGAATTGGCATATCACCTGCAGCGATTGCTGGGATTCGTTGATGACGTCGGAGATTTCTGCCTGAACGGAGGAGGTGGTGTCCGCAGCGGAGGTGATCTGGCCGAAAGATTCGTAGGTGCTGTTTACGATACCCACGCCCTGACCCAGCGCCTGCTGGGATGCCTGAATGCTGCAGCTCAACTCTTTGGCGCCGGATTCCACATTGCGGACGCCGGAGTCTACTTCGTCAGTGAGCTCCTTGATCTCTTTTGCCAGTTCTCTGACCTTTTCCGCCACGATGGCAAAGCCCTTTCCCTGCTCGCCTGCCCTTGCGGCCTCGATGGATGCGTTGATGGCCAGAATATTGGTCTCGTCAGCGATGGACACGATCTTTCCCATGCATTTCTGGATTCCGTTGATGGCATTCTGCAGCAGCGTGAAGGTGCTTTCCATCTCGCCATAAGATTTCTGCACTTCCACGGAGGTGTTCATAAGGTCGGACACCATCTTTTGGGTGTCTGACACAGTCTGGGAGATATCCTCCCGCACCTGACCGAAACGGCCGGCTGACTGATTGATATTGGAGAAGGACTGTCCGAAATCCAGCAGCTGGGACTGGAAATTGTCGGCCTCGCTGAGGACGCTGTCGAAGGATCTGCCAATCAGGCCAAGCTCGAATAGAGATTCAACCTCTTTCTTCGCAAGCTCTTTCTGATAGTCCTTCAGGCTGTTTGTCACGTGAAGGATGGGATATAAGCTATTTTCATCGTGATGTACCTGACCGGACTTATGCTGTCTCTTTTTGGAAAAAAACATCTTCATACCTCCTGGCCTGCTCTGACAGGCCCCATAATCTGTTGATTTCTGATACGTTGTCTATTCAAACACAACACAAGTCATGGACTGATTTACGAACTGGTTGTTATGATGCTCTCCGTATCCCACAAAGCCCGCATGGCTGCCCAGAGTTCCCATCTGCTGCAGATATTTCTGCATGTACCCGCGCTCGCTGAACAGCTTATAACGGAATAGGCAGTTCACGGAAAATACTGCGGAACGCTTGGGAAATTCTCGGCAGATAGTGTTGATGGTGTTCTTTACAACGGCTTCATAGTCTCCAAGCTCCAGCAGCACCAGCACATCGGAATCGTTCACCTGACGGAAGCATGCCAGAGAGTTTCCGTTGACCTCCTTGATAGAGACGATGCACATATCATCGCCGTTGATCTTTCCGAAGGGGTTCTGGAAGGTCTGTGTCAGGATCTGCTGATCTGTCACTTTGAGAATGCTCTGATACACCTGCTTGGCCGGCTTGCCGTTGAGAGAGCCGATTATGTATTTTGCCCGATCCGTGTTGGACGCGATGAAGCGGTAGTTGTCAAGCTGATGGTATATGTTTTCTTTGTATGTCTTGACGCGGCCGCCCTGATTCTGAACCACTCCGTAGGCAACTGCGTCTTCGTAGATTTTGCCATTGGCGGATACCTTGCCTGCGTCTCCTGTTCCGCCTACCAGCTGGATGCCTCTATTCTTCAGCACCGTGTACATGGTGGTCAGCACGCAGGCGTCGTTTCCGGCGCAGAAGTCGATGCATACGGTGTTGTGGCGGGATGCATTGACCTTTGCCAGATCCTGCTCCAGCCGGCGGATATATTTCACGGGCATGGTAGATACCTGCTCAAGCACGTTGGCAGCGGCGGTGACTCCATCTAAAAAGGCGATGACGCCCACTCCGTTCTCATTGATTCTCGTATCATAGCTCATGCCGATGCATCCGATGCTGGGGACAGCGGGATAAAGCTTCTCCAAGGTTCTGACATGATCTTCAAACTGGGTATTGTTTGACAAAAGCATGATGAATTGGGGCTTTTCCAGACCGCGAACCGCTTCCGCAAGATTTCCGTTGCGGCTCATTCCAAAAAATTGCCTCATGTAGCAGCCTCCTTTTTTAATATCAAGAGTATGATTTCTTGTTGGTCATTTATGGGCACTGATGTTTTCTGCAATGAATCGTACCGCAAATTTTGACCCTGATTTTTCCTATTATACTGTATAATAAGAAGGAACGTCAACACTTATTATGCATTTCCTGCCTCAAACCCGGAAATGTCTCATGGCGTGCCATGGCCTGCCACGCTTTATATGGCTGGTTCAGGCCGCTTTGGGCTGGGAATCCTTGTCGAAGCCATGAACCCAGTCTGAACGAAGATAATAGATCAGGTAGATGACGGAGCTGATGCCCCAGGTCAGCGGATAAGCCCAGTAAATAAGCCCGATCTCGCCGCTCAGATTCATGATGGTGATGATATAGGCGATCCGGATCACACACCATACGGACAGCATGACGCACATGGGGACGAAGGCCTTGCCTGCCCCCCGGCATATGGCGGCCACGGAATGGGAGAAGGCCAGCAGGCAGTAGAACAGCGCCGCTGTTCTGGCCTGACGGACGCCCAGCTCTATGACTCCGGGAGTCTGGTCGAAGAGTCCGATGAGGCGGGGGGCGAAGACATAACAGCACACCCCGATGAGCTCGGCCAACAGCATTGCTGCAAAGATGCTGAACCGAGCGCCCTTTTTGGCCCGGTCGTATTGCCGAGCACCCAGATTCTGGCTGATAAAGGTGGTGCTGGCCATGTTGAAGCTGGTGATGGGCAGGAAGGCGAAGCCTTCGATCTTGGCATGGGTTCCATAGGCGGCCATGGCCAGCTTGCCGAAGGAATTGATCTGGGACTGGACGATCACGTTGGCAAACGCGATGACGGAATTCTGTACACCGGAGGGAAGCCCATACCGAATGATTTCCCGGAGCATGTCTTTCTCAAAACGGATCTTTCGCCATTCTACAGTGAAGATATTGCCCTTTTTGAGCAGATGGGCCATGCAGAGTACCACGCTGGCGGCCTGAGAGATGACAGTGGCCAGAGCAGCAGACCAGACGCCCTGACGGAAGACCGCGAGGAACAGCAGGTCCAGCAGGATGTTCAGCAGGGAAGAGAAGATGAGATAGTACAGCGGACGGCGGCTGTCCCCCAGAGCGTTCATGATGCTCCGGCAGATATTGTATAAGGATAAGGCGAGGCCGCCCAGAAAATAGAAGCGGAAATACTCCACCGCCTCGGGCATCACTTCGGGATCTGTCTGCATCCAGACCAGAAATGTGGGGGTGAGCGCCACGCCCACTGCCGTGAGGATCAAGCCGCTGGCTATGCCGAAGGCTAAGACGGTATGGACGCCCCGGGAGACCTGAGTTTCATCGCCTGCACCGAAATACCGGGAGATTACCACCCCGGCGCCCATGGAAGTGCCCATGAAGAAGCTGATCAGCAGAAAGATCAGCGTGCCTGAGGACGTCACTGCCGCCAGCGCGTTGGTACCCAGATACTTGCCTACTATGAGCGCGTCCGCTGTGTTGTACAGCTGCTGGAAGACTTGGCTGAGAAAGATGGGCAGCGCGAAGCCTATCATCAGGGAATAGGGATTGCCCTTGGTCATGTCCTTGGTATGGGAAGCCCTTGCATGGTTGGAATGACTATGTAGGTGAATATGATTGTGCCACATAATGTCCTCTTTTTGTATGCTTGAATTTTGAAGAAAGCGAATTTCACCGTTTTCTGGTTTTATTCTATCTTTCAGTGTATCCGTTCTATATCCCGAAGTCAACCTGCAAAACGAAAATACATTCAATTTATAAGCAGGGGAGAATTGGGCAAAATAAAAGAAAGCACGCTGAACGGGCTTTCAGGGAAACAAAAAAGATGCAACATTTTGTGCGGAAGTGTTGCATCTTTCTCTGTTACATATTTTATCGGACGCCTTAAGAAATACTTTAGAGGTTTTGAGAAACTTTCTATAATATTTTTCCGGCGGCCCTCACAGCCGTATTTTGGCAAATACCTCGTCCTTGTCATCCTGATCTATGCATAGATACCGTTTTGTGATCTGATAGGTGGAATGGTTATAAATATTCATCAGGAGTGCCGGCTGGGCACCTTGCTTCCACGCATGGTAGCCGAAAGTCTTCCTCAAAGAGTGGCAGCTGACATTGGCGGTAAGCCCGGCGAATACAGCGGCATCTTTGACGATTCTATAGGCTTGATAGCGGCTTAAGGGATGTTCCTTCTGCCTCTGGCTGGTGAATAGCCAGAGCGAAGATTCTTTCTGGGAGGGGGCAGCGTATTTTTCGAGAGTCTGCTGGATTTCCCGATTGATATAGATGCGGTTTGTTTTTCGGGTCTTCTGCTCCTTTACCACCAGATGCTCCTTCCATTCCTTTGCGCGGTAGTCGTAGATATCCCCATAGGTCAGGCTCAGGATATCCGATATGCGCAAGGCTGAATTCAGCCCGAAGATGATCAGGGTATAGTTTCTGGCGTTAGGTTTTTCGGATCGATAGTATGACTTGAACAATTCCAGCTGTTCCGCGTTTTTTATAGGCAGTGTCGTACTCATAGTTTCCTCCTGTTTTCTGTGTTTTTTTTTGCTCTTTGCGTAACTGTACCACAAATGCAACACTTCCGCACAAAAAGTTTCATTTTTTGAAGTACCTGCCGCTTCCTTGGGGGCTGTATTTTAAGCGAAGGGGCGGGTATAGGATAGGAGGCATGGAAATGCTGAGACTTACGGTTAGCCCCGAAGAATATTTGATGATAAACGACAATATAAAGATTGTTTTTCTGGGCGGATCGAAGAACAACATCCGTATCATGGTGGATGCGCCAAAGGAAGTGAGCATCGTCAGAAGCGCCGCTTTGGAGAATAGGACTCCGGATCCGGCAGAGCGGGCAAAACTGCCCAGATTTTACGCCGCCCCGGAGACTCCCGAAGAATATAGGAGACCCAAGGCGAGATGAGATAGGACGGCTCGTGATAGGCCGCGCAGGGACACAGCGGGTAATAACCGGAGAGGAAGCGGGACGGCCAAGGGCCCGGCCGAAAGCTTCCGACTCGGTTACTATAAAAAAAGATGCAAACTGACGCAAAAGGATTTGCGCAGTCATACAAGGAGGTAAACTATGGTAGTACAACACAATTTAACTGCAATGAATTCCAACAGAATGCTGGGCATCACCACCGGCGCTCAGGCAAAGGCCACCGAGAAGCTGTCATCCGGTTACAAGATCAACCGCGCAGCTGACGATGCGGCAGGTCTGGCGATTTCCGAGAAGATGAGA
>OFGO01001265.1_pt1 | contig 19368 bp, 18 predicted proteins | sample 1521761 | NCBI WGS metagenome assembly OFGO01 (sample SAMEA3504128, study PRJEB24116) | mouse gut metagenome | biome: mouse gut; feature: mouse-associated habitat; material: faeces | place: Denmark | collected 2011
CCCCCGTGCCCCGGCCCAAGCGTCCCCGGCCCGCGCCCAAGGAGCGGCCCGCGCCGTCCGGCCAGGATCAGGAGGGCGGCGTATGAACTCCCGGGACATCACCGTCTGGCTGGACGAGCGTTGGTACGACGCGCTGTCCAGCCAGCTGAAAAAGCAGGACACCACCGTGGAGGATGAGCTGAACACGTACCTGGACGCCATGATCGGCCAGCTCCCGGAACAGGTGCGGGAGCGGATCAGCCGGGAGATCTGGGAGGAGGATCAGCGGCAGCGCGCCGAGGCGGAAGCGTCCCGCCGTCTCTCTGTATTCCGCGTCACCCAGGATGGGCGCACCGATTACCTGGTGACGGAGTGCCGTGTGCCGGTAGATGTACTCCATGCCGCCACGGCGCTGCGCTCCTACCTGCTGGCAAAGGGGAACAGCGCCCAGCGGTTCGCTGAGAGTCTGCACAGTGTGGCGGACATTGCCCCGGAGGTATTTGAGGACTACGCCGACGAGCTCCGGCAGGGCGGCGGGCGGGTGTTCGCCGCCTTGGACATCGACCTGGATCGGGGCGAGTTCTCCGCCCTGGACACGGTGGACGGCTGGGAAACCTACGCCATTCGCGATGTGTCCACCGCCGCATGGCGCGCCAACCGCAAGGCTGGTTTGGGTTGGGACAGACGGCTGGAGCTTTTCGCCGCCCACCTGGAAACCAGGATGATCCGCTGCGAGGGGCAGGAAATGGAGCAGCCCAGCGGGCCCTCGATGTGAGCCGAATCCAGGGCAACCCAGGGGGCCGCTCCGCACCTGCGGGGCGGCCCTCGCGCTGTTCCCCCCGTGTGGCCCCGTTTGAGGGCGTTTGCGGCCCTCCTGGGGAGCGGGCAGCGTCCCAGCCCTACCGGGGGGATGAAACGCGGTGTCGGCCCCTTTGTTGCCCGTTGTGGCGGCCGGCGGGTTTGCACCCCTGTGGGGGCCGCTTTCCGCCCGCCCGGAAAGGCATGGCAGAGGGGAATTGGAGGGCAATCCAGGCGTTCGATTTTTCTGCTGGATAAAAGCCGGGGGTCAAGTGCGCCCCCGGCCAAATCACGCCGCCCCGCAACGCGGGTCGGTTCAAGGGCTTCCGGGCTTTCGGGCCTCCCCCTTCGCGGGGATCACATTGGGCCCCCTGGGCTCACCCCGGGGGTCAGGTTGTGGGGAAAGCCCCGCCACAAGCCCGCTTGCGCGGGGATCACAGCGGGGATGTGACTCCAAAAACGCCAAAACACACCGTTTTTACGGCATTGTAAGGAGGAAATTATGCCCAGAGAAACAGTAAAATTCGCCATGCGGATCAAGCCGAAAACCCAGGAGCTGGTCCGCCGATGGTACGAAAAAGACAACTGCCAGAGCCAGAACGAATTCATTGAGAAAGCCATCCATTTTTATGTGGAGCATCTCGCCGCCGAGGAAAGCTCCAGGTTCCTGCCGTCCGCGCTGGTGGCCGCCCTGCGCTCCACGGTGCAGGGCAGTGAGAACCGCATCGCCCGTCTGCTGTTCAAGCTCACCGTGGAGATCAGTATGATGATGCACGTGCTGGCGGCGGGGCTGGAGATCGACAACAGCCAGCTGGATGACCTGCGCTGGCAGTGCGTCCAGGAGGTGAAGAAAACCAATGGAGGTATCTCGTTCAAGGACACGCTGAAACGGCACGAAGATGAATGACCATGCAAAAAATAAGTGTCCGCCAAGGGATTTTTATACCCATCAACTGGACCGAGCCATGGTTCATGGTGAACTGCCCAGAAGGTATTCTCTCTAAGGATTTTTTAATCCAGAGGGATAACAAAAACGTGGGAGGTGCTGTCTACGCCGCGTGTCATTTTCAAGTGCCCGCATATCAAGGGCGGCGGCGAAAAAGCCTCCGCCCACCTGGGCAACTACGTCAAATACGTGTCCACCCGGGAGGGCGTGGAGCGTGTCGATCCCGGCAAAGCTGTACTCCCCGCCACGGAGAAACAGGCCCGGCTGGTGGCGCAGCTCCTCCGGGAGTTCCCGTCCAGCCGGGGGCTGTTCGAGTACGAGGACTACAAGGCCGCGCCCACCCGGGGGAACGCCTCCGAGTTCATCACCCGCGCCATCGAGGACAACTATGAGCAAGTGGCAAAAAAAGAAAACTACGTGGACTACATCGCCAGCCGTCCCCGTGTCCAGCGCGTGGGCACCCACGGTTTGTTCACTGCCGAGGATGATCCGCTGGTGCTGTCCCAGGTGGCGGACGAGGTGGCGCACCATCCCGGCGTGGTGTGGCTGCCCATTATCTCCCTGCGGCGGGAGGACGCGGCGCGGCTGGGCTATGACAGCGCGCAGAATTGGAAAGAGCTGCTCACCCGCTCGGCGCCGGAGATAGCCAAGGCCATGGATATCCCAATGAACCAATTCCGCTGGTACGCCGCGTTCCATGACGAGGGCCACCACCCCCATGTCCACATGGTGTGCTACAGCGCCGATGGCAAGTCCGGCTTCCTCACCAAACAAGGGATAGCCAAAATCAAATCCATGCTGGCGAAGGAGATTTTTCAGCAAGACCTGATTGCCGTCTACCAACGCCAGACTCAGCGGCGGGACGATCTCACCAGGGATGCCGGGGAGGTTATGCGCCAGTTGGTTTCCGAGATGCAGACAGGCACTCTGGAGAACCAGCGCATCGGCCAGCTCCTGTCAGATCTGGCCCAGCGTCTGCAAAAATGCTCCGGAAAAAAGCAGTACGGGTATTTGCCGCCAGCGGTGAAATCGCTGGTGGACGAGGTCGTGACTGAGCTGGAGAAGGATCCCCGCATCGCCGCCGCCTACGATCTGTGGTACCGGGAGCGTGAGGAAGTTCTGCGGACGTACAAGGACGATCTTCCTCCACGTGACCCGCTCGTCCGGCAGAAGGAGTTCAAGCGGATCAAAAATATCGTAGTCGAGGAAGCGGTGCGGCTGGGTGATTTCGTGCCGCCCGATATCACACCCCAGGCTGAGGCATCAGGTGGGCCTGATGGCGAACCCGCGGACGAACCTGCCGATACAGGTGAGGTCACTCCCCATGCCCGGTGGACGCCCCAGTACCGCACCGCCCGTCAGCTGATGCAGGGCGGTGGGGACAGCCCGCCGGATTTTGCTGCGGCGTTCGATCTGCTCACCGGGGAAGCCGACACCGGGAACGCCCTGGCCATGGTCGACCTGGGCCGGATGTACGCGGACGGTCTGGGCCGGGAGCCTGACCCTGCGCTGGCGCGGGAGTGGTACGCCAGGGCGCTGGCGGCGTTTCTGGAAGCGGAAAAGGCCGCGCCGGATCGCGTCACGGAATACCATATCGGCAAGCTGCATGCCGCGGGGCTGGGCACGGAACAGGACTACGGGGAGGCCGCCCTGTGGCTGGAGAAGTCTGCCGACGCCGGTTACAAATACGCCCAGTACACCCTGGCAGGACTGTACCGGGACGGCAAAGGTGTGGAGCAGGACTATGTGGCGGCGCGGGAGCTCTATGCCAAAGCGTCCACCTTCCCCTACGCCGCCTACGAGCTGGGCAAGCTGTACCGGGATGGGCTGGGCGGCGAGGCGGATAATGACCGCGCCGCCCGATACTTCCGGCAGGCGTTCCTCGGGTTCCAGATCATGGCCGACAGAGCCCCGGACGACAGGCTCCAGTACCGCATTGGCTGGATGCTCCTCCACGGGGTGGGCACCGAACAGGATGAAGCGGCAGCGTTACCATGGCTGGAGAAGGCCGCTGAGGGCGGCAATCCATTTGCCAAATACCAGCTGGGCAAACTGCTGCTCACTGGGACGGATGCGGTACCCAAAGACCCAGAGCGGGCACTGGAACTGCTCACCGAGTGCGCCGAGGTCGGGAGCCAGTATGCTCAGTACACGTTGGGCAAAACGTATCTGCTGGGCCAAGATATCCCACAGGATCAGGGACAGGCCGTCCACTGGCTGAAGCTCTCGGCGGAACAGGGAAACCAGTACGCCAAGTTTTTTCTGGACAGGGTGTACGGCTCCATCTTCTCCTCCACCGCCTCGCTTCTCTACCACATGGGCCGCATCTTCCAGGAGCAGCGTCCGCAGCCTGTGGGTGGAGTTCGGGTGGCGGTAGACAGCAAGCTGCGGCGTAAAATCCGGGAGAAGAAGATCGCCATGGGCCACAAGCCGGATGACCATGAGGAGGAGCAGCGAATGTGACTGTGTATGATACAAAATATTTTTGCCCCGGCTCTTTTCACACAGTGCAAAATCAAGTATAATTGAATCAGTTTGTACAGAAAAGGGGACAACAGCATGGGGCAGATCAGCTACATCGGCAAATTTGATTCAGTGGAGCGTCTGGACAAGATCCTCTACTCCTACCCCGGATGGCGGCGCGGCACGGTGATGGACGAGCAGCGGTCGCTGACTGTCCTGCTGACCATGCTGACGCAGAATGAGATTGCCATCACCGAGCACACCTATCCCTATGATACCGACATTTATGACGATAAGGGAATGGTGTCGCTCTATGATTCGCTGGCCCGAAAAACCAGGTGGAAGCATTTCGAACGCACAGCCATCGGCGCTGTGCGCATCAACGCACTCCGGCTGATGCGCGAGGCGGGGCCTCCCGGCTATGATGACTACATCAGCTACCGGGACGGCCAGATCAACATCCACTGTGGTAACATCGGGCCGACAACGCTGCTAATGAATCTTGTCCGTCATCCGGAGCTGCGGGAGTTCATCATTTTCACACATCCTGGGCAGGCAAAAGATGGCACGGCAAAGTATTACCGCTTTGAATTTTCCAAAGAGGCCCATGACACTGCGGGCAGATATCAAAATGACATTTTTGATTATGTCCGCAGGATCTCGGCGAAGCACAGCACAGTTGGATCATTCCCAGTTCTCCAATTGATGGGGACAATTCAAGCTGAATAAAATATTTAGAATGACGAGAGCCAGGGCATCCAGCGGTGCCCTGGTTCTCGCTGTTTTGGGAGGTGTTCAAATGCCCTACATTCACTTTGCAGAAGAACAAAAGCGTCAGGCCAACCAAGTGGATTTGGTGGAGTTCCTCCGCTGCAAGGGGGAACCGCTGATCCGCTCCGGGCCGGAGTACCGTCTGGCCAGCAACCACAGCGTCACCGTCCGGGGCAACGAATGGTATGACCATGCCGCCGAGAAGGGCGGCGGGCCTGTGACGTTCCTCAAGGAATTTTACGGGATGAACTATCAGGAGGCAGTGCTGGCCCTGCTGGACAAGGACGTCAGCCAGCTTTGCCCCCAGGTGACCACGCCCAAGGAAAAAGTGAAGAAGTCCTTCGAGCTGCCACCCGCCAACAAGGATAACCGGCGGGTGTTCGCTTATCTGCTGAAGCACCGCCACCTGGATCGGGACGTCCTCACCACCTTTGTCCGGGCGGGGCTGGTCTACGAGGATCAGAAATACCATAACGCGGTGTTCGTGGGCATGGACAAGGACGGCACGCCCCGCCACGCCCACAAGCGCAGTACCAACAGCCAGGGCAAGACCTTCCGCATGACGGCGGAGGGCAGCGACTTCCGCTATGCCTTCAACTGGCCCGGCTCCAACAACCATCTGCTGGTATTTGAGGCGCCCATTGATATGCTGTCGTTTATCTCAAAGTTTCATGACAGCGCCTGGGCGAAGTACAGCTATGTGGCGCTGTGCGGCACCTCCTCCCAGCCCATGCTGGGGATGCTGGAGCGGTGCCCGCAGATCGACACCGTCCATTTTGCGTTGGACAACGACCAGGCGGGACAGCTTGCCACGCGGCGGCTGGCGAAGTTGGTTCGGGAGAAGGGGCTGGCGGTAAATGCGCTGGTGCCCGTGCTGAAAGATTGGAACGAGGATCTGTGCGCGAATTTTGAACAGACCATGGAGGAACCGCAGCATGAACAGAAATTATCGTGAGAGGAGAGGTACGTCGTGCCCCAGCAGTTTATCATCCTGATCGTCGCCGCGCTGGCCCTGCTGGTCATTGGCGGCGTTTCTTTTTTGTCCGGGCGGGGTTCGCTGGACAGCATCAAATCCAAGCCCGTGGGCGATGGCCAGCACGGCACCGCCCGCTGGGCCACCCCCGCCGAGATCGGCAAGACCTTTGCCCGCGTCCCTTTCCAGCCAGCCCAGTGGCGGCAGGGTAAAGAGCTACCCCGTGCCCAGGGGCTGGTGCTGGGATCCCAGGGGAAAAAGGGCAAGATCACTGCCCTGGTGGATGAGGATGACATCCACTGCCTGATGATCGGCGCGTCCGGCGTGGGCAAAACGGCCTTCTTCCTGTACCCCAATCTGGAATATGCCTGCGCCTGCGGGATGAGCTTCCTGGCCTTGGACACCAAGGGAGATTTGGCCCGGAACTATGGGGCCATCGCCCAGAATTGCTACGGCTACGCGGTGTCGGTGATCGACCTGAGAAATCCCACCCGCTCGGATGGTTTCAACTTCCTCACGCTGGTGAATACATACATGGATCAGGCGGTGGCCCACCCGGACGATCTGGCGGCGCGGGCCAAGGCGGAGAAGTACGCCAAGATCCTCTCCAAAACCATCATCAGCCCGGACGGGGACAGCGGCAGCTACGGCCAGAACGCCTTTTTCTACGACTCAGCCGAGGGGCTCCTCACAGCCGTGATCCTTCTGCTGGCGGAGTTCTTGCCGCCCCGGGAGATCGACGGCCAGCCCCGGGAACGCCGCCACATCGTGTCGGTGTTCAAGCTGGTGCAGGATCTGCTGGAGCCGTCCGGCACCAAGGGCAAGAGCTGTTTCCAGGTGCTGATGGGCCGCCTGCCGTCCGAGCATAAGGCCCGGTGGTTCGCCGGGGCGGCGCTGAACACCTCGGAACAGGCCATGGCCTCGGTGCTGTCCACCGTGCTGTCCCGGCTGAACGCATTCCTGGACACGGAGCTGGAGCAGACCATCTGCTTCGACAGCCCGCTGGATGCCGAGACCTTCGCCAGCCGCAAGTCCGCCATCTTCCTGATTCTCCCCGAGGAAGATCAGACGAAGAATTTCATGGCAGGGTTGATGATCCAGAATTTGGCCCGTGAGCTGTTCTCCGTGGCAGATGAGAATGGCGGCAAGCTGAAAAACCGGGTGGTGTTGTTCTGTGACGAGCTGGGCACCATGCCGCCCTTTGACATCCTCCCGCTGTTCAGCGCGGGCCGTTCCCGCCGCCTGACCCTGGTGCCTATCATTCAAAGTCTGGCCCAGTTGGAGAAAAACTACGGCAAAGAAGGCTCAGAGATCATCCAGGACAATGTGCAGGACACCATCTTCGGTGGCTTCGCGCCCAACAGCCAGACCGCAGATGTGCTGTCCAAGGCCCTGGGCAGCTACACGGTACAGTCCGGCTCCATCAGCCGGAGCAAGGGGGAGAACAGCCAGTCCCTCCAGATGGCGGAACGGGCGCTGATGACCCCGGACGAGCTGAAGTCCATCCCCAAAGGGGAGTTCGTGGTGATGAAAACCGGCTCCCATCCCATGCGGACGAGGCTGCAGCTGTTCCTGGACTGGGGGATCACCTTCGGGGAGCCCTATCAGACGCCGGAGCATGGGCAGCGGAGGGTGTACTACGCCGGGCGGCAGGAGCTGGAGCAGGCGATTCAAAACAGGTTTTGGTTGGCGCCCCCGGAAGTGGAAGAAGCAAACCACCCCTCGCGCGAGGAGCGGTCTGGGCAGAAAAGAAATAGGCATGACCGGCAGCAGGGACAGACGGGCCAGCCGCTGGCGATCATCCCTGAGAATATGAAAAAGCAGGATGGGCCGCCGCCCGGGGAAGGAGGATGATATTTTGGCCTATTACGATTCCATCTACCAGGACACCGAGCTGGGTCCGAGGGCAAAGGCGGTGTATATTTACCTCAAAGACCACGCAAATAAGGAGGGTATCTGCTGGCCGGGGATCAAGACCATTGCCGCTGGGGTGAGCCTGTCCCGCTCGACAGTGAAACGTGCGCTGGACGATTTGGTGCGGGCGGGGCTGGTGGAGAAGTCTAACCGATGGCGGGGAAATGGGAGTCTGTCCTCCAATCTCTATCGACTAAAATGGTAATATTTGCAGCCTGACACAACAATGATGGAACCCCTGGCAAATCCCAGGGGTTCCATCAAATTACAACACGAATTAATTAAACGGGGCCAAGAAAGTGTTGCTGTATTTGCGTATACCAGTTTTCTATTTGGGGAAATAGCAAAACAATGCTAAATCAACGCCAAAAATACACCGGAGTATCAACAACACCGCTGGCATCTGCAGATGATGTGATGGTTCGGTTTTCACCGCCTTCCCATATCACATTCCCTTGTGCATCTTTTTTGATAAACTTGAATTCGATTGTTGTTCCAGCAGGAACACTGACCGGCAAAAACCATTCAGGGTAATTAGGATTCAACATAGCCTCTGTGCAGTGGTTTGGATCCCAACTCCCTAATTCCGGGATATTTCCCACGATATATATGTTCTCTCCATAATTGGTCTGCGCAGAAACATGGAAAATGATTTGATTCTGATCGCCTGAAAGAACATTGTAATCGAATTGATTACTTACTGTGCTTCCTTTTTTTACAGTAATAGCCTGCATACCAGGGGCAACCCCCACAGGCACAGACGTGACGATTTGCGTCCCGGTCTTTTCTTTGACCACAGCGGGCGCAGTACCAAAATAGACGCTGACGTCCCCGTCAAAACCATCACCGTAAATATACACGGTATTGCCAGCCCTTCCGGAAGTAGAAACCACATTTCCTATCTGCGGAACAGCGGGGCTGCCCTGTGCATTATATTGCCACACGGATACACCGCCACCGGACAGCGTGAAGGCGGGGATTGTATGAGTGCTGCCATCCTGAACAGTAGTCCCAGCCCCATAAAGATCACCACCAAGATAATCATCATATTGACCGCTGGGAAGATTAGTTTGAATGGCAGGTATGGCGGCAGGCAAATCAGGCTGCCGGTTGACCGCAACAACAACGACATCATCATAAAATTGGCGTTCAAAAACCATCGCGTTTTCATCGCTGTACCGTATCACGGTTGTGCCATATGCAATGGCGTCATTTTCCTGTCTCAGCGTGGAAAGATCCCCAATCAGTTGATACGCAGAAGTAGTTGTATCGAAGCCGCAATCTGTTTGCATAAAAACACGTCCGGCCACATCACTTGCATCATCCGGCACAATATACTGCTCCGTTCCATAGTAAATGGTCGGAATCCCTCGAGCCGTCAGCAGAACCGCCAAGGCCGCATTGTAAACCTTTTCGCTTCTCTGAGTATATCCGAAGCGGGTGACATCATGGTTATCCAGAAACGTCACAGTCTGATTCGAGTAGCCGTAATCTTCTTGCGTATACCGCATCATATTGGCAAAATCGCTCATAGGAGTGGAAAAGGAGCCAAAGGTGGTGCTGGCGGCCCGATAGAATTCGAAATCCAAGTTGTTTACCCCTGTCTGCTTGGGGAAATAGACATATTCATCATATTTTGGATCGGGTCTGCCAATAAAAAACTCGCCAAAATGCGTAATTGTGGTATTGGAATCAACAGCATCTTTAAGGCCCTTTACAAATGCGGGATTCATGTGCAAGGTCGCGTCATGGCGAATGCCGTTCACGCCCAGGTCAGCCCAAAACAGCATCGCATCTTCGAGATACGCAGCAACTTCGCCGTTCTCCTGTGAAAAGTCTGCTAAGGAGCCCAGATCCTTGTGCCGATACCCAAATCTTGAGGAGTCATTCCCCCTATCGCCAAGCCCATGGAACCAGCCATTGACATCATTGTTTGGATCGGCGATCAGGTTTTCTATCAAGCCGTCATTGTTATAGTCATAGGGCTCACCATTTGCATCAAACGCAAATTCCCCATTTTCTTTTCTGTCAGGCTCATATAATCGGCCGTCTTCAGGAATGTTTGATGCAGTAGGATTAACTTCACGGCTGGTATGGTTGGTAACAAAATCAATGATCAGCTTAATCCCATTGCTCTGCAGCGCGTCACGAAGTTCTTTAAACTCGTTCAATGTCCCAAAATGTTTGTTCGTCGCAAAATAATTCCGCACATGATAACCATGGAAACTGGTCCAGCGATCATAGCTGCCGTCCTTCTGATAATCAATAATCTCTGTATCACGGTTTTCATATGGTGCAGAAATCCAGACGGCGGTAACACCCATTCCCTTTAAATAAGGAATCTTTTCGATGATGCCACTCCAGTCACCACCTTGATACAATTTTAAATCCGAACCAGTTCCATCATAGAGGGTGGGATCAAAGCCGGCCGGAGTATTGTTAGCCGTATCACCGTCATAAAAGCGATCCGTGATAATTTGATAGACCACATCCTTTGATGTCACGGGGCCAAGTGTCGGCGCCTCATTCCCAGCGTAGGCCACACTACTCAAAAGGGCAACCAGCATTACAAACGCGAGAAGTACAGATAGCATCCTTTTTGCCGCTTTCATAGAAACCTCCTTGTAAGTTCTTAAGTTGTTTCTTTATCAAATTACTAAGCCGTGATTTCTCACCCCCAAAAAACAATTTAGGTTTTAACGGACAGTGGATTGCCGAACCATCAGGTTTGAAGTCGTGACATAGGTCTGCACCTGGGTGTTGGGATTGCGGATCATATCCAGCAGGAACTTCCCCGCCTGACCGCCCATCCCCCGCACATCAATGTCCACTGCGGTCAGCGGCGGCTCCATGATCTGGGCAAAGGGGTGGTCGTCAAAGGTCATGACGGCGATCTCGCCCGGTATCCTCATTCCCCGCTCCTGGATCGCGGAGACGCACCCCAGAGCGATATAATTGTTGGCGCACACTACCGCGTCGGGCAGCGGCTCCCGGCTCAGGAGCTTGCGCGCCATGCGATGGCCGTCCGCCCAGGTGGAATCCCCCTGCCAGATGTGCTGGTTGTCCAAAGACAGCCCGGCGTCCTCCAAGCCCTGGCGCACACCATCCAGACGGTGGGCGGAGATACGGTCATGATCCTGCCCGCCCAGAAAAGCGATCCGCTGGTAGCCCTCTCCGGCCAGATGCGCCGCGGCGATGATGCCGGAATAGACGTTGTTGATGTCGATCCAGCACACCTGGCTGTCAAAATTGGGCAGGCCCAGCACGATATGGGGGAAGTGGGTGCGCACCAGCAAGGCGGCCAGCTGGTGGGTCATCACCGACACGTGGACCGCCAGGGCATCCGCGCTGCGCCGGGAGATGAACTCCTCCGCCATTTCGCAGGCGGTAGAGGACTGGGCCCCGCACAGGGTCAGGCGGTAGTTCCGGGCGCGCAGAGTTTCCTCCAGTCCAGCAATGATCTCAAACATATGGGGGTTGGAGAACGCGGCGTTGGGCCCTAAATCAGCCAAAACAATTACGCTGCGGGTAGAACCCTTAGCAAAGCTCTGGGCGCTGGCGCTGGGGTAGTAGTTCAGCTCCCGGATCACCTGTCTCACCCGCTCCTGTGTCTCCTCCGAGATGCTGTAATGGCCGTTGAGCACCTTGGATACGGTGGAAATAGAAACGCCGGCGGCCCTGGCCACATCATTGATCGTCACACCCATGGCACGAGCTCCTTTCATCGAATATCTCAATGATAGAGCAATCAGGCCTGTCCGTCAACCAGCACGGCAAAACCGAAGCCTGTCAATGCGTTATTCTCCAGCCCCTCGGCCCAGTAGACCCTGCCTGGGCAGGCGGGCAGCCGCGCCGCGTCCGGGGCGCAGTTGAGGGCCGCCGTGACGGTCTGTCCTCCGTAGCGCCGCTGAAATACCAGCAGCCCGGAGCCCGCTTGTGCGGACAGAACGCGGAAATCCCCCCGGCGCAGGGGCGCCAGATCATGGCGCATGGCGATGGCGCGTTTGAAAAATTCCAACAGCACTGTGTCGCCTCCCTGCCAGGGCATGGGGGCGCGGTACTCCGCCTCCAAAACGCCCCGCACTCCCAGCTCGTCCCCATAAAAAATGGTGGGCATCCCGATGAAGGACATCAGGAACAGGACGGCCAGCCGGTAAGATCGCGCGTCCCCACCGCACAGGGAGAGGAAGCGGCTGACATCGTGGCTGTCCAGCAGGTTGAGCTGGGCGGGGAGCAGCTGTAGCCGGTAGCGGGTGAGCATATTGGTGAGCCGCCCGGAAAACTCCGCGGCATCGATGGAGCGCCCCCCGAAAAAGCGGCGGCAGTGCTTGCGGAAGTCGTAGTTCATGGTGGAATCAAACATATCGCCGCCCAGCCAGTGACCGGCGCTCTCCCACACCTCGCCGATGAGCAGAGTGTCCGGGTTCTCCCCCTTCACCGCCTCCCGGAAGGCCCGCCAGAACCCGTCATCCACCTCGCTGGCCACGTCCAGCCGCCAGCCGTCGATGTGGAATTCCCGCACCCAGTAAGCCCCCACCGCGGCAAAGTAGTCCCGTACCTCTGGGTTGGCGGTGTCCAGCTTGGGCATCATCCGCTCATAGCCAAAGCAGGCGTAGGCGGGGTATGCCTCCGGGTCATCCGGGCGGATTACGGGGAATTCCAGGTGGTAAAACCAGTCCTTGTATTGGGACCGTTCCTGATTGCGTACCACATCATCAAAGGCGAAGAACTGCCAGCCGCAGTGATTGAACACCCCATCGATGATGACGCGGATACCCCGTTTGTGGAACTCGTCCACCATGGCCCGGAACGCATCGTCCCCGCCGAAGCAGGGGTCCACGTGGTAATAGTCCAGCAGGTCATACTTGTGGTATTCCCCCGCCGCGAAAATGGGGTTGAGGTAGACACAGTTGACCCCCAGCTCCTGGAGATACCCGGCGTTTTCCGCCGCGCCCCACAGGGTGCCGCCCAGCCTGCCCTTCACGGGCACGCCGTTGTAAAGCTGCTCTGCCGGTTGTAGGGAAATGCTTTTCTCCCCGCTGGCAAAACTGTCTGGGAAGATATTGTACACCACCGCGTCATACACCCAGTCCGGCACCTTGGCGATATCCGCCCGGTGGTTAAAGGGAAGTTTGAAATATTCAGACCGGTCGTCCACCAAATGGTCGGTGAACACGTCCCCGTAGTAGAGGAGCGTCCGCTCCCCGTCATCCAGCTCGAAGTAGTAGAACAGGCGCTGGTAGGGGCTGTCCAGAATGAGCTGGTAGTAGTCATGGCACTGGTCGCTGAGCACCAGCTCCATGGGGGCGGGGGTGAACAGGATAGGGGTCACCCGGCAGGCGGTGTCTCCGTAGTAGAGGGTGCAGCGCTTCAGATCCCCCCTGGCGCAGCGCAGGCGGAACACGATGCGGTTCTCATCCAGGCCGTGGGCGTACTCCGACATGGGGATATGCAAAATAGCGTCCAGCTTCATCCCTTTACACCTCCTGCGGTCAGCCCGGAGGTCATGTGCTTCTGGCACAGGAAGAAGATCACCAGCACCGGCAGCGACACCGTGATGGACGCGGCGGCAAACACCGGCCAGCTCCCGGTCATCTCGGTAGCCTGGAGGGCGTACAGCCCCGCCGCCAGGGTATAGTTCTGCTCCCCCGTGAGGAAGGTGGTAGCGTAAATGTACTCGTTCCACACATAGATGAGCACCATCAGCGCCGTCACCACGATGCTGGGCTTGGCCAGGGGCAGCACGATCCGGGTCACCACCTGGAAATTACCCGCCCCGTCGATGCGGGCGGCCTCCTCGATCTCGGTGGGGATGGTGTCAAAATAACCCTTGGTGTTCCACAGGCTGAACACCGCCATGGTGCCGGTATACACCAAAATCAGCCCAATGCGATGGTTGATCAGCCCGAAAGAGCGCAGCAGGCGGTAGATGGCGAACATGGACAGGATGGCGGGAAACGCGTTGAGCAGCACCAGGCATTTCAGCATGGCCCGCCGCCCGGGGAACCGCCGGCGGGAGAAGCAGTAGGCTGCCGGGATAGCCACCGACAGGGACAGCGCTACGGTGGATGCCGCCAGCAGCACCGTATTGCTGAACCAGGCGAGGATGTCCTCCCCAAACAGCACCTCCCGGTAGTTGTCCAGCGTGAACTCCTTGGGAATGAAGGAGAAGTCGGAGCTGAGCAGGCTGTTCTGGCCGTTAAAGGACACGCTCAGGGCGTAGAGGATGGGAATCAGCGTGACAAAGCACAGCGCGATGAAAAACACATTCAGCGCGGCCAGCCCCGCACGCTCCTTGATCTTATTCCGTTTCATAGATCCCCCTCCTCTCGCAGTTGGAACCGCGCGGAAAACGCGATCAGCAGGATGAAAATGATGATGGAGATGGCGGAGCTGTAGCCATAGTTGTTGGTAATGAAGGCGTTCTCATAGGCATAGGTGAGAATAGTGTGGAAGCCCGATCCGGTTTTGGCGCCTGCCTGCTGGGTAAGCAGGTACACCACATCGAAGGTTTTGAAGGTTGTGAACACCGTATTGATGACCGCGGGGGTGATAATGGGCCTGATGGCGGGCACGATGATGTACCGGGTGCGCTGGAACCAGTTGGCCCCGTCCAGCAGGGCGCTCTCCTCATAGCTGCGGTCGATGCTCTGCATGGCCCCGTCCATAATCATAATCATGAAGGGCAGCGCCAGCCACAGGTTCACCACCGTGCAGCAGATGAAAGCGGACAGATCGGAGGACAGCCATCGCACAGCCTCCAGCCCCAGCTTCTCCATCCACTGGTTGAGCAGGCCAAACTGGGTGTTGAACATCCCAGTTTTCCACAGCAGGATAGACACGTAGCCCGGCATGGCCCAGGGGAACATAAGCAGGGTCTTGTACAGCTTGCGCAGCCGCAGCTTCTGGATATTGAGCAGGGATGCCAGTACAAAGGCGATGATGAGCTGAAGAACCATATTCACCGCCGTCCACAGAATGGTGGCCAGCAGGGCGGATAGAAACCCGGAGTCGAACACAAACAGGGCGCGCAGGTAATTGTCCAGCCCCACGATGGTGAAATCGAACCAGTGGTATACGTTCATGTTGGTGAGGGAAATGTACCCCGTGTAGAGAATGGGGAACACCACCATCAGCGCGATGAGCAGCAGGGACGGTGTGGACCAGGCGTAGGAGTAGAAGATCCCCCTCCGGCGTTTTTTCGCCGCCTCATTCTTTTCCCTTTTTTTCATATGCGCACCTTATTTCATGGCGGCGATGAGCTCGCTGGCCTTGGCAAGGGCCGTATCAAAGCTTGCGCCCACATCCTTGCCGGACAGGTTCACGTCGGTGAGCAGGTTCCCCACCACCGTCCACATCACATCCATCTCCGGGATATTAGGCATGGGGACGGCGATCTCCGCGGTGGCCCGCATGGCCTGTACCAGTTCATCATTAGCCACGGAGGGGTCGTCGTAGCATTTGACATTGGCCGGGGCACAACCACTGGCCAGGGCCAGAGAGACGCCGATGGCGGGGTCGTTGAGGGCAACCAGCAGCGTCTTGACCGCCTCCGCTTTCCCCTCGGCGGCAAATTTCAGCACATGGATACCTTGGACGCCGGAATAGGGGGCCAGGGGTTGGCCGGTGGTATCCACTGTGGGCATGGGCGCGATGCCCAGGTCGATGCCTGCGTCCCGGGCGGTGGGCACCATCCAGGGCCCGCCGATGGTAGCATCCGCCTTGCCTTCCAGGAAGAGGGTGTTCACCGTGCTGTACTCCGTCTCCCCGGGCATGAGGGCCACAAATTGCAGGTGGTAGGCCAGCGCGTCCCGCACCGCCTGGGCATCCGGGAAGGGCGTGCCGTCCTCATCGATGATGGAGCCGCCAAAGCCGTGGATCCATGCGGCGCTGTAGTAGGCAGTGCTGTGCTGCTCCACGAAGCCGTACCGGCCCCGGCCGGTGTTGCGCCCCATGTAGTCCAGCAACTCCCCGGTGGTGGCGGGCGCCTCGCTGTCCTGCATATAGCGGCGGTTGTACATGAACAGCAGGGTCTCAAAATACAGCGGGAGCTGGTAGAGCGTGCCCTTATAGGTGGCGGCGGACAGGGTCATGGGCAGGTAGTCCGCCAAGGCGTCCTCCCCCAGCAGCTCCGTCACAGGGGCCAGAATACCCATCTCGGCAAAAACGCCGATCTTGTCATGGGCGAAGATGAACAGGTCGGGGGCGGCGGTGGGGTCGTTGCCCACCAACTTGAGGGAATCGGTGAGGCTGGTCTTTTTTTCAAAGACTATCTCCAGGTCGGGGACAGCCTCTGCCAGATAGGCGGATAGCGCCTCCACCACGGCGTCCTCCTTGTCGTGCCAGACCACCAGCTTGTTCGCGCCGGCATCAGACGGCTTCGGCCCGCCGCAGGCGGTCAGGCCCAGCAGCATGACCAGGGCCAGGAGCAGTGCGGTCAATCGTTTCATGGCGATACCTCCTCGCTGAAATGGCGTTCTGCGGATACGCGTCCGCCGCGCACCCGCAGAACAGCGGAATTATTTCTTCTTTTTCTTGGACACGGCCAGGGCCGCGCCGCCACCAACGGCTACCGCGGCCACGGCCACGCCGCCTACGATCAGTCCGGTGTTACTGCCCCCAGCGGGCTCCGGCTCGGCGGTGGGGGCTGGTTCCTCGGACGGGGCAGGCTCCGTTGTCTCAACAGGGGCGGGCTCGTCCGAGGGCTCCTCATAGGACACCACGGCGTCCTCCGGGCCGTTCACCACCACCCAGATGTCCTTCCCCGGCTCCACCGACAGGTCGGTGGTTTGCACCGAGCTCTCGTTGGCGTTGACGATGACGGAGTTGATCCAGCCGGGGGCCTGGATGGTGTACCAGTCCCCGTCCTGAACCAGCGACTCGCCGGGCCAGGAGGCAAAGGCGTTGGTGCCGTCCGGCGCGGACCAGGCCCACAGGCAGGGACCGGCCCAGTCAGCGGGAACCTTGACACGAATGGTGATGTCCTCGGCAGTCTTGTTGGGATCCTCGTACACCAGGTCATAGGTCAGATCATCATAGACTGTGATCCAGAGTTCCTTGCCTTCCACGGACACATCGTCGGTCTGGACAGCACCTTCGTTACCATTGACGATGATGGAGTTGATCCACACGGGGGCTTTACCGGTGAACCATCCATCCTCCCCTTCTTTCAGGGCCAGACCGGGCCACGCTTCATAGGCGTTGGTGCCGTCTGGCGCGGACCAGGCCCACAGGTTGGCGGTTTTCCAGTCCAGCGGGACGTAGGCGTGGACGACAAACTTTTCCACGTATTCCGGGATCTCGATCCGGGCCTGGGATTCATAGGCGATCTCCGCTGTGGCATCCTCACCGATGGTGAGCCATACCTCCTTGCCCGCCTCCACCGCGATCCCCTCGGTCTGCACGGGGGCCTCAGCGTCATTGTTGGCGTTCACGATGATATTCTGCACAAAGCCGGGGACGTAGGCGTAGTACCAGCCGCCGTCCAGGGGTTCCAGCTCCTCGCCGGGCCATGCGGCGAAAGCGTTGGTGCCGTCGTCCGCCCACGCCCACAGGCAGGGGGCTTCCCAGCCCTCGGGAGTTTTTACCACCACGGGTACCATCTCGTCCGTTTCGGCGGCAAGGGCAGCGGACGGCAGGCAGAGCAGGCACAGGATCAGCGAGAGTAGGATCGCAAGCTTCTTTTTCATGGTTTTCCCTCCTAATTTTTGGTTTATGTTTATACTATATCGTCAAAGGGAAAACACGTCAACAGAAAAAGAGGAAAGTGCTTTTCTGTCTGCTCTTTATATATTGCACAGTATATCCGTTTAGGTTTTGGCTATATTGACTATATAATTTTTTCTATTCGACAAAAAGGGAGCATGAAACCGCCCTTGCCTCAAGCCATCAAGGGAAAGCGCTTTCTTAACTTGTGATTCGCGATTGTTTTATTACCTATTGTGACTTTTGTATGCCGTATAGATAAGCATAGGATCTTCCTCCGTTTGCACATGGACCCAAGTCACAGGCATCCCGTGTAATGTATATTCCAAATGCTCCATGTTACGGCTCACCTCCAGAACCCAATAAAATCTGTCCCGGCAGCCGGGGTGACAGTTATCATGTGTTCCGGGGAGCCTTCCAGCTCACGATCCTCCACCCCCAACGCATACAGGAGCAGGCCAAGGGTGTCATGAAGCCCGGCCTGTTCCTGTGCGTTGCAGCCCAAGGCATATCCGGGCTGATGCTCCCAGATGGCGTTCATCAACTCGGGTTTACGGATCAGGCCGGTATCGGTCAACTGCGGGCGCACCCATAGAAGTTCCCAAATCGCAACACAAGCGGTTTCCCTTAGAAAGTATATGTACTCCATTTCGCCCTCGATATCCAGCTTCCGCCCCACACCCCGCAGCCCTTCCGACAACTCCCCATCCCCAATTGGGTAGCACACTGCCAGCCCTTCCTTGCAATGGCCCGTCTCTATCCAGTAGATCCCATTATCCAGCGGACGGTGGCGGAGGGTGTGCCCCCAAGGTGTGAGGAACGGCACAGGATATGCCCCAAAATAGTCCGGGCACAGTTCGGTACCATATAAAACGCGGCCACACGCAGAGACTTGCCCTCAGGCATAGGGAGGCCATGCGCCGCCTTATACCGCAGAACTTCGTATTCTACCGCTGCCCAAACGCCGTCCTCCGTCCCCAGACGGCAAACCCAAGCTGGAACGCCCTCCGGCCTGCAGCCCATGGCGCGAGCCTTCTGGGTAATGGGCGCCCCCTCCAATACGGCGTAATACTGCCCACCCTTCTCAATGGTGGGCAGAACACTCAGGTAGTACACACTGGGGCACTCCTCCTCCCAGCAGTGTACTTCGCCCAGTTCATAGGCCAGCAGGTCCAGCAAATCATTGTCCATAATGATTCTCTCCCATAAATTACCTATTTGTAGGTAATTTATCGCACTATTATTTTGGTGTCAACCTATATATAGGTAACTTTTGAAATTTCTCTGCTATGATGGAAAAAATAGCAAGAGCGGGGAAGTTTCAAATGGAATACTATCAAGTCATTGCGAATAGAATCGCGGCGCTGTGTAAAGAACGTGGCTTTTCCATCAATAAGCTGGCACGGATGAGCAACGTCAAACAATCCACGATCGACAATATCATGCACGGCGCGTCCAAGAACCCTCGTATTCAAACGCTGCACAAAATTGCTCTGACATTCAACATGACGGTTTCCGAATTCCTTGATTATCCCGAAATGAACGAGTTTTCTTTCGATGATGATTCGCCTGATGACGAGGAATAAAAACGGCTCCACCAGAATTGGTGAAGCCGTTTTTACTATTATCTCGCTGCATAGCCTGTCCCGGAAATCATTCCCGCTTGTATTTTATAAACGCCCGTTCTATAATACGACTGTTCGCAGCGAAGAGAGGGTGACGACATGGCGCGAAATATCTTTCATATAGATTTCAACTGCTTTCTACGCCTCCGTTGAGATGCAGCGCCGCCCGGAGCTGCGGGACAAACCCGTGGCGG
>OFGO01001269.1_pt1 | contig 19348 bp, 10 predicted proteins | sample 1521761 | NCBI WGS metagenome assembly OFGO01 (sample SAMEA3504128, study PRJEB24116) | mouse gut metagenome | biome: mouse gut; feature: mouse-associated habitat; material: faeces | place: Denmark | collected 2011
GTCCCTGCTTCAGGACGCCGCCGCCCGGGAGGACGCCGACGAGACGGTGAAAAACCAGCTTAACGACAATATACAGACCATGGCCGACTACACCGTCACCGAGGCTCAGATCGAGAACCTGGTGGTGGCCAAGGGGTACGCCGACTGCGTGGCCTTCATCGGGGAGGACACGCTCTCCCTGGCCGTGGCCGCCCCGGAGGGGGGGCTGACCGAGGCGGATACCGCCAAGATCGTGGACGTGGTCAACCGGACCGCCGGCTTTACCGCCGACCAGATCAGCATTATTGAGGTGGAGTAAAGTTTTTCCCCCGCGCGGTTGTCAAACAGGAAAAAGTGTGGTACAATGATACTATCATCTGGTAATACCGGGAACAGGAGTGGTATCACATGAGTGACAGCAAGGATTATGTCTCCCGCTCTGACGAACTGGGCAATATCCACATCTCCGAGGAGGTGCTGGCGGCCATCTCCGCCGCCGCTGCGCTGGAGGTGGAGGGGGTCAGCAGTCTGACCAACCCAAGCAAGAAGAATTCCACCCGAGGCATCCACGTCAAGCTGGAGGAGGAGAAGGTGGTAATTACCATGTCCGTCCTGATGACCTACGGCCACACCATCCCCGAGGTGGGCAAGGCCGTGCAGGAGGCGGTGAAGAACGCCATCGAGTCCATGAGCGGCCTGGGGGTCGCCGCCGTCAACATCAGCGTGGGCGGCATCGTCTTTCCGCCAAAAGAGCAGTAAAAAATCGCTCCGCTTGAAAAGCGGGGCGATTTTTTTGATTTTACAGCTTTTGAAGGTGGCGCAGCAGAATGCCGGCGATGTCCTCACAGGAGCCCTGAATCTGAACGGCTCCGATGTTGTAGGCCACCATGGGCATGCCGTACACCACGGAGGACTCCTTGTCCTGGCCAATGGTGTAGGCCCCGGCCTGGCGCATCTTGAGCAGGCCGTCGGCGCCGTCCCGGCCCATTCCGGTCATGATGATGCCGGCCATCCTGCACTTGACCTGCTCAGCCATGGAGAAGAACAGAGCGTCTACCGAGGGGCGGTGGCCGCTGACCTTATCCCCTGGCTGGCAGGAGACGGTGTAGCGGGTGCCGGAGCGGACAACGCGCATCTGGAAATCGGCGGGGGCCAGCAAAGCCAGCCCGCGGCGAATCTCATCGCCGTGCTTGGCCTCCCGCACCTCCATATGGCACAGCCGGTTGAGCCGGTCGGCGTACATCTGAGTGAAGCCCACGGGCATGTGCTGGACGATGAGCATGCCGGGGATGTCGGCGGGCAGCCGGGTCATTACCTCCAGGGTGGCCTCCGTGCCGCCGGTGGAGGCCCCCAGGGCAATGATGGTGGCGTCCAGAACGGGCCGGTTGCCCAGGAGCGGAGGAGCGGGATGGACAGGCTTGCTGCCGGTGAAGGGCAGCTTGACGGCGCCGGACGCGGCGGGCATGCTGGGAATGGCCGGTGTACCGAGAGCAGCGGGCCTGGGGGCCGGCGGCAGAGTACCGGGCCGGGGACGGACGTGGGCGCCGGCGGCCGCGATCACCTTGCCGGTGAGGGCCTGAATAAAAGCCTCGTTCTTGCCGGGCTCCGGCTTGCGGACAAAGTCCACAGCGCCGGCCTGGAGGGCGTCGAACACCCGCAGGTCCAGAGAGGACACCAGAAGGACGGGCAGAGGGACGGCGGGGAGCAGCTGCTTTAAGAAGTCGATGCCGTTCATCCCGGGCATCTCCACGTCCAGGGTCATCACGTCAGGCTTTACCTGGTCAATCTTGGTCTGGGCGTCTTTGGCGTTGAAAGCGGTGCCGACCACCTCAATTCTGGGGGAGGCGTTCAGGCCGTTGGAGATCATGGTACGGGCCAGGACGGAGTCGTCCACAACCAGAACGCGGATTTTTTTATTGGATGGCCACATATGGAACTCTCCTTTAAACAGGCAATGATACGTGATCCCGGCCCGGTTTCCGGGCCGGGATGCGGGATTATTTCCTTCGGAAGGTGGACGGGGCCACCGTGATATAGGGGGCGTCCTTGCTCAGGTTCTCAGAATGGCTGATCATCAGATAGCCGCCGGGGACGGTAGCGTCGTGGAAGCGGCGCACCAGGGCGTCCTTGGTGGGCTGGTCAAAGTAAATCATCACATTCCGGCAGAAGATGACATCAAACTTGGTACGGAACTTGATGGGGTCCATCAGATTGAAGGTCTGGAAAATCACGTTGTTGCGCACATCGGGCGTTACGGCGTAGCGGCTGCCCTCAACCTTTTTGAAGTACTTCCTGCGCCAGGATTCGGGCACGGTGTCAGGCACCTCATAGATGCCCTTTTTGGCCTTGGACAGGGCTTGCTGGGAGATGTCGGTGGCCAGAATGCGGGTGTCCCACTGGCTGGCCTGCAGGCCCAGAAAGTCCTTGATGTACATGGTCAGGTTGTATGGCTCCTCGCCGCTGGAACAGCCGGCGCTCCAGATGGCGATGGACTTCTTTCTCTCGTATTTATGCACCAGCTCAGGCAGAATTACCTTGGTAAAAAAGTCAAAGTGTTCCGTCTCCCGCATGAAGAAGGTGTAGTTGGTGGTCAGGCGGTTGAGCACCAGCTCAATTTTCTGGGGGTCCTTCTCTTTCAGAAGCTGGGTGATGAACGGAGTGAAGCTGGTGTATCCCTGTTCGGAGACAAGGGAGGAAAGACGGCTGGTGACCAACTGACGCTTTTCCTGCAAGGTAATGCCGTATTGCGTCTTGATAAAGTTTGTCAGTCTGTTAAAATCTTCGTCTAAGATGGTCTGAATCATCCCAGAGTCCCCTCCTTTTTGGCGATGCAGTCAAAATCAGTCGTGAAGCAGCAGCTCGCAGTCAAGCTCCAGCATGGTATTGCCGTCGGGCAAGGTACACATACCGGAGACCATGGCCTGGCTGGTGCTGGTGGGCACGGGCAGGATGGCGTCCAGAGGGACATCTACCATCTGTTCCACCATGTCCACCAGGATGCCCACCATACTGCCGTCCACGTCAACAACGATGCCGCAGAAATTGTTCTGATCCGGCTTCCCCAGGCGCAGCCGGATGTCCACGATGGGGACAATCTGGCCGCGGAGGTTGATGACCCCTTTGACATAGTTGGGGACGTGGGGGACATAGGTGATGGTGTAATCCGTGATAATGTCTTTCACCTGCTCGGCCTTGATGCCGTACATCAAACTGTCGGAGGAGAAGATCAGATACTTTTCGGTGACAATTTCGGGAAGTTGTTCAGTGTAGTTATCCACCTCCTGCTCGCGCGCGAACAGGACTTCCTCAGATTTTGAGATTTGCGCCATAGTTTAGCTCTCCCTTCTATTCACCCGGTCAAAAGATGTTGTGGGCGGCGGTATACACGTTAATCACGTCCAGAATAATGCTGATGCTGCCGTCGCCCAGAATGGAACATCCAGTGATGCCGTAGTTCTTCACGCCGAAGCTGTTCACATAGTTGGGCAATGGCTTGACCACGATCTGGTGCTCGCCGATGAGCTCATCGACAAACAGGCAGTAGGAGTGCTCGCCGGCCTCCACCCACATCAGGATGCCGTCCTCAATTTTCTCGTAGCCCTGGCTCATCTGGAAGAGATCTTTGGCCCGGATGATGGGGTAGAAGCTGTCCCGAATCTTGACCATCTCGCCCTGGGCGGGGTCGTGAATCACATCTTTGGCGGTGACCTTGAGGGAGGACTGGATGCTGTTGATGGGGATGGTAAACATGGAGTCGCCCACCGAGACCTCCATACCGTCCATGATGGCCATGGTCAGAGGAATCTTCAGGGTGGTGGTCATACCCTTGCCCCACTCGCTGGTGATGGACACCGTACCGCCCACGTCGGCCACGTTCTTCTTCACCACGTCCATGCCCACGCCTCTGCCGGAGAACTCGGTGACCTCGGTGTTGGTGGAGAAGCCGGGCATCATCAGGAAGTTGAGGATTTCCTTCTGGCTGTAATCGTGGTCAGAGGCAGCCAGGCCCTGGCGGATGGCCTTGTTGAGCACCGCCTGGAGGTCCACGCCCTGGCCGTCGTCCTTGATCTCAATGATGACCTCGCTGCCGGTGTGCCGGGCGGAGAGGATTACCTCGCCCACCGGGTCCTTGCCGGCGGCCACGCGGTCGGCCTCGTTCTCCTCCAGGCCGTGGTCCATGGAGTTGCGGACGATGTGCATGATGGGGTCGCCAATGGCGTCCACGATGGTCTTATCCACCTCGGTGTCCTCACCGATGAGGGTGAGCTTGGCCTTCTTGCCCAGCTTCTTGCTCATGTCCCGGACGATGCGGTTCATCTTCTGGAAGGTGCCGGACACGGGCACCATGCGCAGCGACATGGATACGTCCTGCAAATCGTCGGTGAGCTTGCGCAGGTCACGGGCGGACTTGGTGAAGTTGTCCAGCCGCAGCCCCTTCAGGTCAGGGGAGGCGGTGACCATGGATTCGGTAATGACAATCTCGCTGACCACCGCCAGCAGCTGATCCAGCTTGGACAGGTTGACGCTGATGAGGCTCTCCTTGGCGTGCTGCTGTCCGGCGGCGGGGGCGGGTGCAGGCGCGGCCTTGGCCGCGGGGGCTTCGGCCTTGGGGGCCTGAGCGGCGGGAGCGGGGGCCTCGGACTTGGGGGCCTCCTGAGCGGGGGCGGGAGCGGGCTTGGCCGCGTCCACCGGCTGGTACTCCCGGACGGAGCCGGCATTCTTCACGCCGGGAATGGCGCTGCTCCGGTCGTCGGCGGTGCGGAACCAGACAAAGAAGCCCTGGTCGGCAATGATGTCCGAGGTGGAGGGATCGGTCTCCACATTTTCGGGGACGCAGATAAAGTCTCCGCAGTAGTCCTTTACGTTGTTGATGAGCATAAAGGCCCGGAGGTTCTCCATGCCGCTGCCCTCGTCAAAGAATACATGGATGCCGTAGGGGTAGTCCTGGTTGACGGCGCTGACGGCGGGAGCGGCGGCCTGGGCGGCGGGAGCGCTTTCATCGGCGGCCGGGGCCTCCTCGGCGGGAGCGGCGGGGTTGCCCTGAATTTTATCAATCAGGCTATTAATTTTATTTACGATGTTGTCGATAGACTGAGAGAGGGGGTCTCCATTTTCAACTTTTTCAATTTCCCCCCGGAAGAAGTCCACAGCCTGGAACAGCATATCGAACAGTTCCGGCTTTGTCTGCTCCGGAACCACATCCATCCCCTTTTCGCGGACGATGAAGAACATGTCCTCGATCCGGTGAGCCACCGTCATCAGGGAACTGAACTCCATCATGGCGGAAGAACCCTTGATGGTGTGCATGATACGGAAAATCTCATTGACACTGTCCTCGGAGAATGTATCCGCCTGTTCCGCAGTCAGCAGGATCCCGTCCAGCTGCTCCAGCAGGGTGTTGGTCTCATACAGATACATATCCAGAATGCTGTCGCCCATAAAAACGCCACCTTTTCTTAGTTTGCTTGACGGAGGGTACAGACCTCAAGGGCATAGTACACCTGCCTATCTATAATCATACTCATTATATCGGCACTGTCAATTAGAAAATTAAGATTCCCAGAAAAAAAACAAAGTTTTACTGAAATGGGGTGTCGCCAATGCCAGATCTGCTTGGTGTGACCAACCCGGTACCGGGCCATGATAACAGCAACGTAAACCGAAATATTCCCGTATCGCCCAACGATACCCGAATCCAGAACGCCCCTGACCCATCCCGGGTCAGCCGGCCGGACAACCGGACGGAGCGGCAGGACACCGGCGATTCCACCGGAAGCCAGGCTTTGCGCTACGACTCCAACTTCGCCGCCTTCCTCCAGCGCATGGCCGGCACCCCCGGGATGGGGGAGAGCCTGCGCGCCCTCTTCGCCATGTTCGAGGGGAAGGTGGTCTCCTCCGGCATCGAGGAGGGGCTGGCCAGCGAGATGGGCGCCCTGCTCAACATGCTGAAGATGGACGAGAGCCAGCTGGGGAAATTCCTGTTCTCCCAGATGGCCAACGGCACCCGCTTCGGCGGCGCCCTCTTCGACGTGCTGCGGAGCGCCTACGCCTCCAGCGGCTCCGAGGCGGTGCGGAACAATATCCTCCAGTTTCTGAAGAAGTATGGGGATTACTCCTCCACGCCCCACATCCAGGGCAACCTGCTGCGCACCCTGACCAAGCTGACCCGGGCCATTCCGGCCAGCTGGGGCAGCCAGCTGCTGCCCATGGTGTCCCAGCTGGAGGGGAAGCTGAACGGCGGGGACCGGGCGGGGGCGCTGAAGCTGCTCCAGGGCTCCATCCTCCCCTTCCTGTCCAACTACACCAGCAAGACCAACGACATGGGCCTGTCCCGGACGCTGATCTCCATGCTGGCTCTGGACATCTCGCGCTATGAAAACGGCGGCGAGGAGGGCCTGCTCCAGGCCTTCCACCAGCTCACCAGCAGCCCCGGGCTGCGGGAGAAGCTGGGGGGGCTGTCCGACGAGGCGCTGCTGAAGCTGCTGGACAGCACCAGCTTCGCCAAGGCCGCCGAGGGGGACCAGTTCGCCTCCCAGCTGTCCAGGGCCGCCCAGCAGGCCCTTCAGGGAGGGGCGAAGAACGAGGTGCAGGAGGCTTTCCGCAACATCGTGTCCGCCTTCCTGGTCAACGAGAGCGTCCACATGCCCCTCAACCATATCCTGCTCCCCCTGGAGTGGGACGGAAAAATGGCTTTTTCCGAGATGTGGGTGGACCCGGACGCCGAGGAGAACCTGAAACGGGGCAAAGGGGAGCGGCCCAACACCCTGCGCTTCCTGTTCAAGATCGACATCCAGGGCCTGGGCTTTTTCGACATGGTTCTGGCCTGTCAGGGGGAGCGGGTGGACGTGCAGGTGTTCTGCCCGGAGAAGGTGACGCCCTTTACCCAGCTGGTTCAGGGGGAGCTTTCCCGCATCCTGACCGACAACGGACTGTCCGCCGGCGCGGTACAGGTCCAGCGCATGGACCGGCCGCTGACCATATCCGGGGTGTTCCCCCGGATCTTTGAGGGGGAGAACAGCATCAATGTCAAGATATGATAACCGGGCCACCAACCGCGCGGTGGCCCTGAGGTATGAGGGCGAGGGCGCGCCTGTGGTGGTGGCCTCCGGCATGGGATATCTGGCCGAGCGGATGATCGAGGTGGCCGCCGAGAGCGGCGTGCCCATCTATGAGGACAACTCCCTGGCCACCATGCTGTCCCAGCTGGCCCTGGGCCAGGAGATTCCCGACGCGCTGTATCAGGCCATCGTGGAGATATACGTCTACTTTTTGAATTTTGACCCCAACGACCCGGACAAGGCACGCCGGGAGCGGGAGGCGCTGGCGGCCCAGGCGGAGCAGGCGGCCCTGCAGGCCCCGCCGCCCGAAGAGAGACCGGAAGAGAAAGGAGAGTCCTGAATGGAAAGGGAAGAGAGGCTCTATTTGATCCTGGACAGCCAGGGCGCCCCCCTGGCCAACGCGGTGCTGGAGTCGCCGCTGAACGCGGAGATGCTTCAGCTTCGGGTGCTCAACGACAAGATAGAGGCGGTGGCCGAGCACCGGGAGTTGCAGCTCATCGGCATCGACGACGGCTCCCCCGACCGGGTGGGCGTCATCGTCCGCCAGCGGGGCGACCAGCTGGTCGTCCAGCCCACCGCCGCCCTGGGCCCCGCCGCCCGGGAGAACCTGCGCATCCTCACCGACTTTGAGAGCGTGATGTATCCCGTCTCCGGATACTGGGCCGGCCGGCGCGCCTTTAAGGCCAAGGACCTGAGCTGCGGCGGCATCGCCTTCTGGTCCACCATTCTGCTGGAGGACAGGGAGATCGTGGAGATGGTCCTGCCCGTTACCGACTCCCCACTGCTGATTAAGACTCAGGTGCTGCGGACGCTGCCGGACGAAACCTCCAGGCTGCCGCTGTACGCCGCCAAGTTCGTGGACCTGATCCACGACGAGGAGGCCCTGATCCGAAAGGCCGTGTTCAGCATCCAGATCCGTACCGCCAACTGAGACCGCACGCTTTGAGCGCTGTCCCGCGTGAGTAGAAAGGAGAACCACGTATGTTTCATAAAGACGGAAACTGGCGCCGCACCTGGAAGGGGCGGGCCTTTTCCCTGTTTCTGAGCGCCGTCCTGCTGCTGGGGAGCGTCCCCGGGTTCGTTCTGCCAGCCTCCGCCCACTGGGCCGACCCCTACCTGGATACGCTGGTGGACTGGGGCGCGATGCGGGCTGACCAGATCGCCGACCCCGACACCCCCCTGACCCGCGCTGAGTTCATGGCGATCATCAACCGGGCCTACGGCTATCAGGAGATGGGGGAAATGCCCTTTACCGACGTGTTGGAGAGCGACTGGTTTTATGACGACGTGGCCATCGCCTACAACGCCGGCTACATGAAGGGCACCTCGGCCACCACCGCCGCCCCCAACGCCCGGCTGACCCGGGAGCAGGCGGTGTGTATTCTGGGGCGCAACATGATGCTCAAGGAGACGCCGGGGGAGGACCTGGGCTTTGCCGACAGCCGCTCCATCAGCGGCTGGGCCCGGGGCATGGTCAAAACCGCGGTGAACAACTACATTGTCACCGGCTACCCCGACGACACTTTCCGCCCCAAGAACGATATCACCAAGGGACAGATGGCCGTTCTCGTGACCCAGTGCGTGGGCACCCCGGTCAAGCAGAGCGGCGCCTATGAGCTGGGCGACGTGTCCGGCAATCTCACCATCACCGCGCCCAACGTCACCCTGCGCAACACCACCATCAGCGGGGACCTGTATGTCTCCGGCGGCGTGGGCCTGGGCGGCATCAAGCTGGAGAACGTGAACGTGCTGGGCCGGATCGTGGTCAGCGGCACCGGCGAGAGCGAGGCCGGCTTCGCCAGCGTCACCATGCGCAATGTCACCGCCAACGAGATGCTGGTGGACAATATGCGCGGCAAGACCGTCACCGTCCGGGCGGACGGCATTACCGAAATCCCCAAAACCATCGTGCGCACCTCCGCCTACCTGGAGGACAACAATACCGACGACAAGGGCCTGATGAGCATTGAGCTGGACGGCAGCTCAGGCAGCCGGCTCACTCTGGCGGGCCGGATCAAAGAGGTGACCGACAAGACGCCCAACTCCGCGATCCAGGTGGCCAAGGGCACGGTGGCAAAGCTCACCGTGGATGAGGCCGCCGTCAACGCCAGCGTCCTGCTTGACCGGAATACCTCGGTCAAAGAGATGAACCTGGACGTGGGCGCCAACGTCACCGGCGACGGCGACATCGACCAGCTGAGGGTGAACGCCCCCGGCTGCGTGGTGTCCATGCTGCCCGACAAAATTTATATCCGCCCCGGTCTGACCGCCAATATCGCCGGGATCGTGATGGATCACCAGGCGGCTGAGGAGGGCTCCCTGGACCCGCGGCTGCTGTCTGGCTACCCGGCGGCCAGGGATATCACGCCCACCGGCCTGCGCGCGGACTTCGCCGGCAACAAGAAGGGCACCGTCTACTGGGCCGTGAGCAGCATCACCGACGGCTCCATCGGCGAGGATAACCTGATTTCCCCGCCCTCCTACGGCTCCAAGGCGATCCGTAACGGCTCCGTGGCTCTGGCCACCGGCGGCAGCGAGGTCAGCGCCCAAATAACAGGCCTGGCTGTGGGCGGGTCCTACTACCTGTCCGCCATTCTGGTGGACGACCTGGGCAACCGCAGCCCCGTGAAGGTGACCGCCTTCTCCACTCCGGACAACACCGTGCCCGCCTTCGGTCAGGGATATCCCTACATGTCCTTTGTAGGCAAGGCCAATGAGTATGACAACGCGGTTACCGCCCAGGCGGCTGTGATGGCGACCAAGACCTGCAGGATGTACTACGCCGTCCTGCCCGCCGGCGCCGCGGCCCCCACGCCGGACGAGCTGCGTTCCGCCTCTGTCACCTCCAACCTGGGCTACGGCGTGGTGGAGATGGAGAAAAACTATGTGTGGGACGGCGACCGGGCCATTATCGTCAGCCGGCGGCTGGACCAGCAGAAGAACTATGTCCTCTACCTGTGGCTTACCGACGGCGTGAACAGCTCCGCGGTGACCAGTCTGGCGTTCAGCACCCCGGACGTGACCCCGCCCGAGTTCGTGGCGTTCCCCAAGGTGAACGGCGACGCCCAGGCCAACACCGTGCCCATGACGGCCACGATCAACGAAAACGGCACCATTTACTGGGTGGCGGTGAAGTCGGGCGCCGACTACCCCCTGCCCAATCCCAGCAATGAAAACGAGAACACAGAGGGCAACAAGACCGCCCGCCTGGACAGCGAATACGCCAAAATCCAGGTGGCCAACGGCATGAACGCCGTGAGCAGCGGCCGCGTGAACGCCACGGCCAACACCCCGGTGGCGAACCTGAACATCACCGGCCTGCAGGCCGAGACCTCTTACGATGTCTACTTCCTGATCCGGGACACCGCCGGGAACGACGCGAGGAGCGTCTACAAGCTGGAGGGGGGCATCCGGACGCTGGATACCGGCGCGCCCACCGTCCGGCAGATCTTTACCAGCGTGGACCCCCAGGACCCCGCCAGACCCAGACGGGATACCTCCATCGTGCTGGAGTTCAGCGAGAATGTTCGCCTGGGCGGCTGCAGCAAGGACCTGCTGAGCATGTACCAGGCCACGCAGGAGGGCACCACCTCGGAACGGGAAACGGCCCTGAACGAGTTGGTGGAGGCTCTGCGCAGGAACATCGACCTGAAAATCAAGGAGAGCGGCCTGAGGCCCTCGGTGGTCAGAGGCAACCCGGGCGTGAGCGAGGACAAATGGGCGGTGGACTTCTCCAAAGCCCAGGTGGTCAACGAGGAGGGCAAGGTCCAGCTCATCTTCCCCAATGAGGAGAACGGGGGGCTGCGTCTGGAGAGCGGCGGCACCTACTTCTTCCAGGTCAACATCAACTCCGCCAGCAAGATCACCGACCTGGGCGGCCATGAGATGGACCCCTCGCCCGTCACGCTGGACGACTTTGTGATGGTGTTCGCCCAGATAAACCTGACCTCCGATGAGTTCCGGCTGGTCGACAAGCACTGGCCCGAGGCGATCAAAAAGGAGAATGAGGATAACGAGAATAACGGAGTGAACATCGGCCCCTATAAGGTGAACTTCAAATTCCGCCTGACGCCGGAGGACACCGAATCGGTGGCGGACGGCATCGCCTACGACCTGCTGCTGTGGACCGACACCAATATCGTCTACGACCTGTACTTCCGGGCGGTGACCGGCGATCGGGGCAAAGAGAGAGTGCTCACGGCGGAGCGGGACGAGAACGGGTTTATTTACGGCATGCCCAATATGTCCGCCAACCCCGATGCCAACGGCTGGGTAAAGCTGGGCACCAATGATGAGTACAACTTCGGTAACCAGAGCAAGGGGCGGCCCGGCAAGCGCCTGCACTACACCTTTAACGGCTGCACCAGCAATACCGGCGACGGACTGCCCGACCTGAATACCCTGAAAAGCAAGGCGGACGGCCAGCAGGTGTTCTACGACTTCGCCGTCGTGGTGCGTAAGCTGGATAAAGAGACGAATCCGGACGCCTGGGGCGGGCACGTCAAATTCTATGTGGACGTGGCGGCCGGCTACCCCTCCAACATAGCCAATCTGGGCAGCCAGAACGTATTCATTGCCACATGGGACAAATTCCTGGCGGATAAGCTGAGCGGCGGCGGCGGCGAGTCGCTGGGCTCGGCGGACCGCTATGAAAACGACCCCAGGCAGCTGTTTATGCCATGGGACCCGAAGGACAAGATTCAGCCCGAGTTCAGCAGCACTCTGCCGGAATTCAGGCCTGACGACATGGACGAGACCAAGGTGACCATGACGGTGGGCCTGGCCGACAACCGGGCCGGCACCATCTACTATGTGGTGGGCTACGCCAACCGGAACACCGGCGTGCCGGAGACCTCGAACACGGCCGACTGGGAGCCCTCCGTGATCACCCATCTGGTGGACGGCAGCAAGATCAGGCCGGAGCTGGTGCCCCGAAACGGCAAGGAGCGGACAGCCGGAGACCCGCCCATGCCCGAGCTGGCTGAGAACGCGCCCCTGGACACCAATATTCAGGCCCCCGATGAAAGCTGGATCGAGGACAATATGGTGGTGGCCCACGGTTCCGTCGATTACACCCCCGGAGCGCCTAAGGACGTTCTCCTGGAGGGCCTGATGCCCGACCGCACCTACTACGTCTATTTTGTCATCACCGGCGCAAGCGACGTGCCCTCCGAGGTGCAGATTTACAAGTTCAAGACCGATCCGGTGAGCAAGCCCATTATCAAGATCGACAAGAACAACCCCGCCACCGGCAAGAACGGCCGCGCTGAGATTACGAACATGAACGAAAACATGGACATCATGCTGACCTATAAGGTGTTTACGAAGCAGTCCGCGACGGCGCTGTATTCCTGGCTGAGTACGCCGCTCAGTGGGGTGCTGGCCGCGGGTATTACAAGCAGCATGCTGCCCGATCCTTATGCAGACATGACCGTTTATGAGGCGCTGGCCGAGCCGTATGACTATAAGAAGGCCTCGAAGGACGGCATGGTGACCCAGGGCAAGCACTTCCCCACCAGAGGTTTGGGCGAGCCGGAAAACTACAACAAGGCCTACTCCGTATTTGACCTCTACGCCTCCAATTCCATCAAAACGGATGTATACAACATGCTGACGTACGACAACACGACTCCCACTGCGGACAACAGCGAGGGGGAGGAGCTGGTGAGCCGGGGAGAAACCAAGGACGGCGCGGATAATCTGATTCCGGGCACTCCGTACTATGTGATCGCCATGGCCCGCAAGGAGCCGGAGGACGAGACTGAGGCACAGAAGAGCCCCAGCGAGCGCTATTCCTTTATGGGCGCTGAGCTCATGATCGGCACCCAGGCCCCCGCGGACCTGACCTTCATTGACGGTGACCTGACTGTGGACAACGACGGAAATGTCACCGGCGGACAGATCATACTGAGCTTTAACACGGTGCTGTATACGCAGAGTAACACTAAGCTGGTGGACGATGACATCAAGACCGGGAGTAACTTCTTTACCGGATCCCCGAAGGGCATTGATCGGAATAACAGCAGCGTGTCAAACAGCGCCGAGGGCGCCGGCAGCAGCACTGATATTATCCTGATGCTGGCGACGGAGGATGATGACGGTAATAAGATCAATTTGGAGACCGGCGGCGTTTCGGCCACTGTGACCGCAAATAAGCTGCTCAATGAGTATAAGGTGCCGTCTAACGCGATACTGAGGATCAGCTCCAGTGGTGGACTCAGCGGAGAGGACGCAGAGAACTGGTATTACACCTACTACATCGATGTGGTATGGACCGCGAACGACTCTCAACTGACGAGCAAGAACGAGAGGATCCCCGTTGGCGGAGTAACGGTGACGAAGCCGAAGCCCGTTGTGCCCGCTCCCCCCGCGGCCAGCGGAGCCAGCACCAGCTTTACCGTGAGCAGCACCGACACGGTGAACGGCACGAGCCGGATCAGCTTCAACACGCCGCTGTACGCGGGCGAGGATACGCCGGTGACCAGCGCGAAGCAGCTGTCCGAGATCGCCGACGAGATCAAGGGCATCGACTTGAGCCAGAGCCGGATCGTCACCTCTGATGACGGGACAACGCTGATTCTCAAGCTGAAGGGCAAGGCGGAGGACGTGTCCCTGAAGATCAGCGGCGGCAAGCTCACCAACTCCGCGGGCGAGGCCGCAAAGGAGGCGCTGAGCATCCAGGTCGAAAAGCGGGTCGAGACCAACCAGGCGAACATGAAGCTCAACAACTTCTATACGGATGTCTCCTGGGGCGACCAGACCTGGACAGATAAGGGAACCAACAAGTAACCAGCACGGGAGCGGGCCCCGGTCCGCTCCCGCCGCCCCATTTGAAAAAAAGGAGTGCTTTCAATGCGGAAGACCTTTGCCCGATATTGTATTTCCCTGCTGCTGGGGCCGCTTTTGGCGGCTTTGCTGGTTGGAACGGCCGCGCTGGCGGCCGGCCCGGCCAGGGCCGGAGACGCTTCAACGTCTTCGGGTTCGGCCTCGTCTTCGACGACGCCTCCTAACATTGTTGTGGCCGTCAACGCCTCGGAATCAGGCTCGCTCCCCGTGGGAAACACCAGGAAACTGACCGCCACCGTTACGGTGGACGGTAAGGCGGAGACGGACCCGAGGCTTGCCTGGGAAAGCAGCAACCCGAACGTTGCCACGGTCGACGATGGCACGGTGAAGGCCGTGGCGCCCGGCGACGTCGTGATTACGGCGACCTATACGAAGGACAATAAGTATTCAAGAAGCGCAACGTACGCCGTTAAGGTGGTCACCGCGTCGGTGAAAAGCCTCGCGCTTACGATTGACGGAAAGGACGGGTCAACACCGGACAAGACCGCCCAAATAAATACCTCCGTCGGCGGCAGCGCGGCGGCGAGGGTGAAGGTCACGCCTACATGGAGTACGCCGGACGATAATAAAGACCGGCCGTTTACAGAAGGGGAAAAGAAAAAACTGGAGTGGTCCGCCAGGATCATCCAAGGGAGCCAGTTTATCAGCCTGCCCTATGACAAGGGAAAGGGAATCCCCAGCGTTCTGGTGAGGGGCCTGAAGCCTACCGGCACAGAGAAAGCCGTGGTCGAGGTGGAGGTCACCTATCAAAATGTGGGCCTCGGCGTGGCGGCGGTGAAAAAGAGCATCAGCTTTGAGGTCACGGTGGACGCCACCACCCAGGTCGTCATTACGGAGTACGCCGTTGAGACCCGGAAGGTTACGCTGACAAAGGGGACATCCAAAACTCTCCAGGCCTATGTCGTGGAGAACGGCTTGTGGAAGGACGACGATGATATTACCTGGTCCCTGGGGAAAACAGGGGTCGTGAGCATCACGCCGAGTACCGGCAAAGAGATTACGGTGGCCGCGCTGGCCGAGGGCGAGGTTACGCTCACCGCGAGGCATACAACGAGCGGGGCAGAACGCGCGGTGACCTGTGTGGTCAGCCCGGAGTCCTCCGGCGGGAATGAACCCGGCGGCGAGGACCCCAAGCCCCCCGCCGGCGATACGCTGCCCGCCGGCGTCACGGCGCAGGTGAAGATCACGGCCCCTGTCGCCGGGGCAGAGGGCGTATACGCGATGGAACCGGGCACAGAGGATATCAAGCTGGAAGTCACGTTTACAAAGGGCGGCTCTACGACCCCGGGAACCTTCGAGTGGTCGTCGAAAGACGGCGGGTTCGCCATATACATCGACGGCAGCAATCGGTATGAGGTTCCTATCGTGTGGAAGAGCAGCGACGAGAACGCGGTGAAGGTCAAATCGGTGGTCTCCGGCGCCAACGGCAGGTATGTCCTTGTGGCCGACCAGCCCGGAAAGTCCACCCTCTCGGTGTCCGTCGCCGGATCGCAGCCAGGTACGCTGACGGTTGAGGTCAAGGGCTTCAGCCTGAAAGCCAACAGGTTTGAATTGTATGAAAACGGAAGTATGGAGCTGAAGGACGCCGTTGTGCCTTACGGCGGCGCAGACGCCGGCGACCTGACCTGCTGGTCGGACAACTCCACCGTGGCCGCCTGTGTGGGCGGCAAAATCGAGGCCTATAAGCCCGGCACCACCACCTTTACGGTCAGCGACCCCAAGCGGGGCTTCCGGGCCAGCTTTGACGTTGTGGTCAAGGCCGACCCCAACGCCACCATTCCCTCCACCGGCTCCATCACCATCAAGAGCAGCCAGACGCTGGAGTTTTCCGATCTCCTGTCCAGCTTCCGCCGGCAGGCGGGAGGAAAGCTGTCCCACATCACCGGCATCAACATGGCCTCCAGCGGCGGCGGCGTCTACTACAAGTACAACACGGCCACCGGGGCCGGCACCGGCGTGGGAGCGGAGAACTACTATCACCCCTACCGGGCGGGCGGCATCCCCTACGGCCAGCGGTCTCTGGAGGACCTGACCTTTGTGCCCAAGAAGGACTTTGCCGGACTTGTGACCATCAACTACACCGGCGTTTCAGAGGACGGCAAGAACTATGTCTGTCAGCTGCTTGTCACGGTAGACCCGGAGAGCGGCTCCAGCGCCGGCATCTCCCTCACCACGCCCTACAACACCGCCCTGCGGCTCAACGGCGACGACTTTAACCGCGTGTGCCGGGAGCGGCTGGGGGTCAAGCTGGACCACGTGGTATTCTCCCAGCCTCCGGAGCGCCAGGGCACCCTGTATACCGACTATGTCGGCCCCGGGAATTACGGGAAGGCGGTCTCTCCCAGCGCCCGGTACAGCCTGAAGCAGCTGGATGACATCTGGTTCGTCCCCGCCCCCGGCTTCAGCGGGACGGTCACGCTCTACTATACCGCCTACGGCACGGGGACCAACGCCGGCTCCTTTGCCGGGCAGGCGAGCATTACCGTGAGCCCGGAGAACGGCGTGGCCATCGGCGGCCTGAGCTTTGTCACCGTCCGGGGCAGCGTGGCCCGCTTTGACGATGAGCGGTTCAACACCTACTGCCGCGAGGTGCTCCGGGAGGAGAGCTGGTACGACAGGCAGACCCTCAGCCGTATCCGCTTTGACGCGCTGCCCTCCGCCCGCGAGGGGGTGCTCTACTATGACTACCGCTCCGCCTCCAGCACCGGGACCCGGGCCGATACCGGGACCTCCTACTACTACGGCGCCCGCAATCCCCGCATCGACTGGCTGACCTTCGTTCCGGCGGCGGACTTTGTCGGCACGGTGAGGATTCCCTTCACCGGCTGGACCAGCGACGGAACCAGCTTTACCGGCAACGTGGAGGTCAATGTCCGGGGCGGCACCGGCTACGGGGATATCCAATACGTCTGCGCGCCCGGCCGGTCAGTGAGCTTCCGCAGCACCGACTTTGCCAACCTGAGCCGGGATCTGACGGGCCGCACCATAAACTATATCATTTTCCGGGACCTGCCCGCCAGCTCGGACGGCTCCCTGTACTACAACAGCAGCAGGATCAGCACAACGGGCGCGCGGTATCAGAACAGCAATATCGGCCGGCTGTCCTTCCGGGCCTCAAGCAGCTTTTCCGGCGCGATAGATATCCCCTTTGAGGGCCGGTCCGTCGGCGATGAGGCCTTCAGCGGCGTCATCACGATCACCACCGGAAGCTCCGGCGGCTCCGGAAGCGGCAGCGGCTGGTGGAACATCCGCTACACCTCCAGAGACGGCGAGGCGGCGGTCTTTGACCGGTACGAATTCGACAGCCTGTCCCAGTGGGACACCGGGAGGAACGTGCGCTCGGTACGCTTCCAGGTCCCCTCCGCCAGCCAGGGCGACCTGTACCGCAATTACCGTTCCTCCTCCAATCAGGGGACCCGAATTACCTCCGGCAGCACCTCCATCTCCCGGAGCGGCCTGGACCAGGTAGCCTTTGTCCCGGCCCGGAACTATACCGGGACGGTGTACATCGACTTTACCGCAACCTCCGATGACGGCTCGGTCCTTGACGGAACAGTGGAAATTTCGGTGGAACGGAACACGTGGAATGTACCTGTGACCCCGCCGGCGAGTTTTTACGATGTGCCCTCCAACGCCTACTATGCCGACGCGGTAAGATGGGCGGTGAGCAATGGAATCACCAGCGGCACCAGCTCCACCACCTTCTCCCCCCACCAGACCTGCACCGTGGCCCAGATTCTGTCCTTCCTCTACCGGGCCAACGGTTCCCCCCGGGTGACGGGCTCCAACCCCTTCACCGACGTGCGTACCTCCGACTACTACTATGAGGCCGCCCTGTGGGCCTATCAGAAGGGTATGGTTTCCGGCTCTGCCCTCCGTCCCTTCGCGCCCTGTACCCGCGCCTCAACGATGGAATTTATGTGGAGGGCGGCGGGCAGTCCCGCGGTTTCCGGCAATAGAAGGTTTGACGATGTTTCCGTGAACGCCAGCTACGCGCGAGCGGTAGCCTGGGCCACGGAGCAGAAGATCACCAGCGGCACCAGCTCCACCACCTTCTCCCCCAACAATATCTGTACCAGAGGGCAGATTGTGACCTTCCTTTACCGGGCTATGGGCTGGTAGACACGGCCTCCGCTTCACAAAAAAATTCCCCGGCCATCTTGGCAATGTCATTAAATTAAGGATTTCCTGCACCTGAAAAAAACGCCCACCCCCTTTTTAAGAAGCAAAAGGGGGTGGGCGTTTTTTCATCGCCTATATGTTGTCAAGACGGCGAAAGCCGCCCGGATTTATTTTCCCATAGCGCGATACAGAAACGTAACAATTTGCCCACGGGTACAGGTTGCGGTGGGGGAGAAATTACCGCCGCCTGTTCCGCTGGTGATTTCGTTCTCTACCGCCCAAGCCACAGCTTGCGCATAGTCTGCATTGGCAGGAACGTCATCAAAATCGGCTTTGCCAGCAGGCGCAGGGCTTCCCGCCGCTTTCCACATATATTCCACAGTCATGGCTCGGGTACAATCGGCGTTTGCGCCAAAGGTGGAACCGGACACAAGCCCCTTTTCAGCGGCCCACAGAGCCGCCTTATAGAAGTAATCGACGGGTTTAATATCTGTAAACGGATTCGCTGCTGTCGGCTCCGGCGCACCGTTAGCGCGCCACAAGAAAGTCAAAATCTGCGCCTTGCTGCAAGTCGCGCCGGGGGAGAATGTGGTCTTACTGGTGCCGCTGGTGATGTCTTTTTCAACCGCCCATCGTACTGCGTCCGCAAAGTAGTCGCTTGCCTTTACATCAATAAAACTACCTGTAGCGGGAGAAGATTGAGAGGTCCCAGGAAGTGCCACCGTTAAACTGAGTTTTATAGGAGTAGTTTGAGAGTAAGTAACTTCACCTTCCCCTTCTCCGGCCTCTTTTTTATCACCAGTACCGCCGTTTCCAAGTTCGCCGTTGAAATTACTGCCCCAAACCCAGAGGGAACTATCCCGTTTCACAGCTAAAACTTGGCTGTTGCTGCTGAAAGCGGCTACATTATCTAACACTTGTGTTGTAATGATTGTCCGTCCCTCCAGTGAGGATTTGTCTGCTAAGCCCAAAAGTGTTTCAAAAGAAGTTTTATCCTCTACGAGCAAAAGTGTTCCATCCGTCTTGAGAATCATGTTTCCGCTGACGGATGCAACATCATCCATCACCTTTACCGGGTTGGCCTTATTGGACAACAAACTGCTTTCGCCCCAAGTCCAGAGTGTTCCATCTGTTTTAATAGCGGCGGATTGCATACTGGAACAATGGACCACCGCAACACCATCCATAATCTTTGTCGGACTAACCACGCCATCTTGCCGCTGTATTTCACCGTTACCTAACTGACCATTGAGAAGCTGTACCAATAGGCTAAAACCGCTTGAGTAAAGTGCTGAAGGCAGCAATGGTGCAAACAGCTTGTGCAGAACGGACAGACACTTCAT
>OFGO01001277.1_pt1 | contig 19300 bp, 14 predicted proteins | sample 1521761 | NCBI WGS metagenome assembly OFGO01 (sample SAMEA3504128, study PRJEB24116) | mouse gut metagenome | biome: mouse gut; feature: mouse-associated habitat; material: faeces | place: Denmark | collected 2011
TGTTTTATGGAACTTTTGGGAAATGGGGTCTGACTCAGCCGCATCTGTATGAACTGTATGGGATTACAGCTTTTCTGACACTGCTGGCTCTTTACCGCCACAAGAAAAATATTCATGGACTTCTGACGGGCACAGAGCGGAAAATCGGAGAAAAAGCAGATTAATACAATATCAAATCAAAAAAGGAGATGGACGTTATGGCAAAGGTGAGTGTGATCGGTGCGGGAAGCTGGGGAACAGCTCTGTCTTTACTTCTTTGTAACAATGGGCACGAGGTGACGCTGTGGTCGATTATAGAAGAAGAGACGGCCATGCTGAATGCATGTCATGAGCACAAGGATAAGCTTCCGGGAGTAAAACTGCCAGAGGAGATGCGGATTACCACAGATCTTGAGAGCAGTGTAAGAGGGGCGGAGCTTATGGTCCTGGCTGTTCCCTCTCCGTTTATCAGAAGTACAGCCCACAGCATGGCTCCCTTTGTGGAGGATGGGCAGATCATCGTCAATGTGGCAAAGGGAATTGAAGAGAGTACCCTGATGACGCTGACGGATATCATTGAGGAGGAGATTCCGAACTGCCGGGCAGCAGTATTGTCCGGGCCCAGCCACGCAGAGGAAGTGGGCCGGGGACTGCCCACCACGGTGGTGGCGGGAGCCAGAGATCGGGAGACAGCAGAATTTATTCAGAATGTATTTATGAATCAGGTATTTCGGGTGTATACCAGTCCTGATATGCTGGGAATTGAGCTGGGCGGCGCTCTGAAAAATGTGATTGCTCTGGCGGCGGGTATTGCCGACGGCCTTGGATACGGAGATAATACCAAGGCGGCTCTGATCACCAGAGGCATCACGGAGATCGCCAGACTCGGCACTGCCATGGGGGGGAAGTTTGAGACCTTCTGCGGCCTCACGGGCATAGGGGATCTGATCGTCACCTGCGCCAGTATGCATTCCCGGAACAGGCGTGCAGGAATTCTCATCGGTCAGGGAAAGACCTGTCAGGAGGCTATGGCGGAGGTGAACATGGTGGTGGAGGGCGTCCATTCCGCCAAGGCGGCCATGAAGCTTGCAGAAAAATACAATGTTCAGCTGCCTATCATCCAGCAGGTGAACGCAGTGCTGTTTGAGGGAAAGAGTGCAGATCAGGCGGTGAAGGAGCTGATGCTCCGGGATAAGAAAATTGAAGTGTTCGACCTGCCTTGGCCCGAAGAGGGGTGAAAGCTTCTCGGCCGGGAAGGCGCGGCGCAAAAAAGGCGATAAAGGAATGGGCTGTCTGCCGTACTTTATCGCCGTTCTTTTTTGCGAGAGGAGACGCTCGATTGGGCTGCGGATCTATAGGGCTGCCATGATTTCGGCGGCCATCTTGGCCTTGTTCATGGTGTAGATATGAATGCCGTTCACGCCGTTTTCCCGCAGATCCAGAATCTGACGGATGGCATAGTCGATGCCTGCCTTTCTCATATCCTCAGAGCTGTCGCCATAGGCGGCTACCAGATCCGAAAGGGCCTTGGGGATGCTGGAGCCTGACAAGGTGATGGTGGTGCCCAGCTGCTTTGCGGAGGTGATGGGCATGATGCCCGCGCAGATAGGGGCAGTGATCCCTTTTTTCTCTGCCTTTTCCAAAAAGGAATAGTAATAGTCGTTGTCGAAGAACATCTGGCTGATGAAATACTTGGCTCCGGCGTCTTGCTTCTTCTTCAGATTGTTCAGATCCGATTCCATGCTGAAGCTTTCAAAATGCTTTTCGGGATAACATGCGCCGCCCATACACAGATCTGTATTTTCCCGCAGAAAATCCATCATGTCGCTGGCGTGGGCAAAGGCTCTGGAAGCGAACTGCTCGTCGCTCATATCTCTGGGACGGTCGCCCCGCAGGGCCAGAATATGGGTCACATCCTTTTCCCGCAGGGCCTGCGTGACGGAGAGCAGCGCATCCTTTGTGCTGCCCACGCAGGTCATGTGGGCTATGGCGTCGATGCCCAGAGTGTTCTGAATATAGGATGCGATCTCAATGGTTTTTCCGGAGCGGCTTCCCCCTGCTCCGTAGGTGACGCTGACAAAGTCGGGGGAAAGCCTCCCCAGCGCGTCCAGCACTTCAAACACGGCCTTGAATTCCCCGTCCTTTTTGGGCGGGAATATCTCAAAAGAAACAGTTCTCTTGTTTTCCAGCATATCTTTTATCATGTGTTTTACCTCCGTTTGCAGTGGAAATGCTTGTAGTTGCATTTTCAGTAAAAATAAAATATTATAATCTGCGGCATACCGCTTCTTAACGGTATGCCGCCGCTTTTATAAATGAGGGGCATGTCAACAGTTTTGGCTTGATTTTAGACCAAGAATATCGTAACATGAAAAGGAACGAAATTCAAGGGAAAGGTGCGTGACTTAAATATGGAAGGGCAGGGATTTCAGGGAACGGGAGAATATGTGGCCAGCGAGGAGCTGATGGCCAGCGTGAATATCGCGATTGCGCTAAAGAAGCCTCTTTTGATCAAGGGGGAGCCCGGAACGGGCAAGACTATGCTGGCGGAGGCGGTTGCCAAGGCGTTGGGAAAGCGGCTGATCATATGGAACATCAAGTCCACCACCAAGGCTCAGGAGGGGCTGTATGTCTATGACACCATCCAGCGTCTCTACGACGGCCAGTTCGGTGAGGAGGGGGTGAACGACATCGCCCGCTACATCAAGCTGGGAAAGCTGGGGGAGGCCTTTGACAGTCAGGAGCAGGTAGTGCTTCTGATAGATGAGATCGACAAGGCGGATCTGGAGTTCCCCAACGACCTTCTCTGGGAGCTGGACCAGATGGAGTTCTACATTAACGAGACCAAGCGCACCGTGAAGGCAAAGCAGCGCCCCATAGTGATCATTACCTCCAATGCGGAGAAGGAGCTGCCGGATGCATTTCTGCGCCGCTGTATCTTCCACTATATTGATTTCCCCGACAGAGAGCTGATGGAAGAGATCGTGCGGGTGCATTATCCCGAGGTGGAGGAAAACCTGCTCAAGAACGCCATGGAGGTCTTTTATAACATCAGGGCCATCAGGGACATCCGCAAGAAGCCCAGCACCTCCGAGCTTATCGACTGGATCAACGCCCTGCAGATCGGAGGGATTTGTGCGGATACCATAAGGAAGGCGCTTCCCTTCATAGGCGTGGTGGTGAAGAAGGACGAGGATCTGCAGCTGGTGAGGCAGGATCCGAATCTGTGATATAAGATCCGAAATAATGTAGATTACGGAAAGGCAGGCTTCATCGTATGTTCATAAAATTTTTTGAGACCTTGCGGGAGAAAGGCCTTGGGGTGACGCTGGGAGAGTGGCTGACCCTGCAGGAGGCGCTGGACAAGGGACTCTGCGGCAGCTCCCTGACACAGTTTTATTATGTGGCCCGGATGATACTGGTGAAAAGCGAGACGGATTTCGACAAATTCGATATGGCCTTCGACGAATGCTTTAAGGCTGCCCAGAGGGATACGGAGGTTGGCAAGGAGATGCTTCGCTGGCTGGACAAGTCCGATATGATGGAGCTGGCTCAGGAGGAGGCCCGGAACCACCTGAATCAGATGGAGGACCTTCAGATAGACAAGGAAGATGTGGAGGAGAAGTTCCGGCAGCGGCTGAAGGATCAGGACAGCGAACACAACGGTGGGAGTTTTTGGATCGGTACCATGGGCAAGACATCCTTCGGCAACACGGGAGGAAATGTGGGCGGTGTGAGGGTTGGAGGCAAGACAGGATACCAGTCCGCCTTTGCGGTGGTGGGAGCCAGAAAATATAGGGATTTCCGTGACGATAGGGTGTTGGACAACAGACAGTTCCAGATGGCTTTTCGTAAGCTCCGGCAGTTTTCCAGCAGGCTGGACATTCCTGAGACGGAGCTGGACATCGACGGCACCGTGGACAAGACCTGCGGCAACGGCGGCTGCCTGCAGATCGTCATGAAAAAGCCCCGGAAAAACGCAGTGAAGCTGTTGCTGCTGATGGATTCCGGAGGGACCATGATCCCCTTCAGCAGCTTGCTGAACGACTTGTTTCAGGCGGTGCACAAATCCAATCACTATAAGGATGTAAAGACATATTATTTCCACAACTGTATTTACAGCAAGATGTACAAGACGCCGGAATGTGAGAACGGGGACTGGGTGGATACAGAGTGGATGTTTAGAAACGTGGGCAGTGATTACAAGGTGATCATTGTGGGAGATGCCGCCATGGCCCCGGAGGAGCTTTATTCCTCCACGGGGAACTACAGAGGCCCCAACGGAGGGCTGTCGGGCTATGAATGGCTGCAGCTGCTGAAGCGCAAGTACAAAAAAATTGTCTGGCTGAATCCTAAGATGGCGCCGGGACGGGCTCCCTGGCGGGAGGCGGAGACGGCGGTGAAGGAGCTGTTCCCCATGTACAAGCTCACCGTGGACGGGCTGAATCAAGCTATGGTGAAGCTAATGTCAAACAAGTAATTTGAAGGAAAAGTATTGAAAAGAAAATATTGAAAATAATGATAATCAAAATAACGGAAAGGCATGGAAGGATAAAATGACGGTATTTGACGAGTTGAAGGCAAGGGGGCTGCTGGCGCAGCTCACCGACGAGGAAGAGATCAAGGAGCTGATCAATAACGGGAAGGCCACCTTTTATATCGGGTTCGATCCCACCGCGGACAGCCTGCACGTGGGGCATTTCATGGCCCTCTGTCTGATGAAGAGGCTGCAGATGGCGGGCAATAAGCCCATTGCCCTCATAGGAGGCGGCACGGGTATGATCGGAGATCCTTCGGGCAGAAGCGATCTGCGCACTATGATGACCAGAGAGACCATAGAGCATAACTGCGAGTGCTTCAAGAGGCAGATGAGCCGCTTTATCGATTTCGGGGATTCGGCAGGGGCCCCTTCGGCGGAGGGGGAAGCTTCTGAAGAGAAGCATTCCGTTGCCCTGATGGTGAACAATGCGGACTGGCTGATGGATCTGAACTACATTGAATTTATCAGGGATATAGGGGTGCATTTTTCCGTAAACAGGATGCTGACAGCGGAATGCTACAAGCAGCGCATGGAGAAGGGCTTGAGCTTTTTGGAGTTCAACTACATGATCATGCAGAGCTATGATTTCCTGAAGCTTTATGAGAAATACGGCTGCAACATGCAGTTCGGCGGAGATGATCAGTGGAGCAACATGCTGGGAGGCACGGAGCTGATCCGGCGCAAGCTGGGAAAGGACGCCTATGCCATGACCATCACACTGCTTTTAAATTCCGAGGGAAAGAAGATGGGCAAGACACAGAAGGGGGCAGTGTGGCTGGATCCCGAAAAGACCTCGCCCTTCGAGTTCTATCAGTACTGGAGGAACGTGGCGGACGCGGATGTGCTGAAATGCCTGCGGATGCTGACCTTCCTGCCTATAGAGCAGATCGACGAGATGGACAAGTGGGAGGGGAGCCAGCTGAATCAGGCCAAGGAGATACTGGCCTTCGAGCTGACGAAGCTGGTGCACGGCGAGGAGGAGGCCGGGAAGGCTCAGGAGAGCGCCAGAAGCATCTTTTCCGGGGCTGCTCTGGGGGCCGACATGCCCACCTGCCGGCTGCAGGATGAGGACTTTCAGAACGGAACCATTGATATTTTGGGGATCTTAGTGAAGGCCGGCCTTACCGCATCCCGTTCCGAGGCAAGACGGGCGGTGGAGCAGGGAGGCGTCACCGTGGACAATGAAAAGGTCAGCGATGTGAAAGCCCTATACGGCCCTGACCAGCTTTCCGGAGAAGGAATCGTGGTAAAGCGGGGCAAGAAAAATTACAAGAGAGTAGTTATGGAATGAAGCCATCAGATATTTAGCGCTTTTCTTGTTTCGACATTATACCACAATCATGTGCGCTCTGGCGCACATGGAATTAGAAGTCGAAACAATGCTTTTCTTGTTTCGACATTATACCATAAAATAATATTGTGATAATTCGTTTTATGTGCTATAATATGGAAATGAAGGGACATTGTTTCGACTTTTGGTTTTGGCGCAGAGGTTCAAGAAGCGACGGCAGTTTGCCGTTTTTGGCCTATTGTTGAAGCAGGGGGATAGGGAGCGATGTCAAAAAATATAAGATGGAGGGAAATGCTATGCCACAATTTATTTCTTCGATCGTGTCTGCCATAGGTTCCGGGGTGTGGTCGGTGATCAGCGCCGTCCTGATTCTTGTGATAGCCTTCGTGGTGGCGAGTATCGTGAAGTCCTTGGTTATGAAGCTGCTTGGAAAGGGAAAGATCGACCAGCTCTTGGGAAAGCTTGACTCCTCGGAGGGCGATGCAAGCAAGGCCGGAAGCACGAAACAGTTCATCGGAAAGCTGGTATATCTGCTTGTTTTCCTGCTTTTCGTGCCGGGAATCTTTTCGGCTCTGGGAATGAGGGAGGTTTCGTCCCCCATCACCAATCTGCTGAACAATGTGTGGGGCTATGTGCCCAACATCGTCGCGGCGGCCATCGTGCTCATCGTAGGGTGCTTTATTGCGAAGCTGGTACGTCAGCTTCTGGCGCATCTGTTCGATAAGCTGAATGTGAACAAGCTGCAGGAGAAGGCGGGCATCGAGGTTGCCAATACGGACAAGCTTTCCAATACATTGGCCTACATCGTGTATGTGCTGATTCTCATTCCCATGATCGTGATGGCGCTTGACGTGCTGAAGATCAGCGTGATCTCCGATCCGGCGGTACATATGCTGAATCTGATCTTTGGATTTATCCCCAACATTTTCATCGGTCTGGTGATCATCGTCATCGGCTGCATGATCGGAAAATTCGTGGGGCAGATCGTAACCCGGCTAATCGCGTCTGCAGGTCTGGACGCTAAGCTTACCAAGCTCATCGACAATAACAACAAGCATTCCTTCTGCTTGAGCAAGTTCGTGGGCGGCGTGGTTTATGCGGTGGTGGTGATCTTCTTTGCAGTGGAGGGCGTGAACGTCCTGAAGCTTGAAGTGCTGACCAATATCGGAGCAGCAGTCATAGGCTATATGCCTGCCGTTCTGAGCGCCGTGTTGATTCTGGTGATCTGCTTCATCGCGGGAACCGTAGCCGAGAAGGCACTTCGCAAGAATGGATTTGCAAGCTATGCGGTAGTGGCAAAATGTGCGATCCTTGTAGTAGGTGCGTTTATGGTTCTGAGCCAGCTGGGCATTGCCGCGAACATCGTGGACACTGCCTTCAGGATGCTGGTGGCGGCCGTGGCCATCGCCTTTGCCATCGCCTTCGGCGTAGGCGGCAGGGACTTTGCATCCCGTGCCCTTAAGAAGCTGGAGGACAATATGGGGAAGTCCGATGAAATATCTGCAGAGGACAAGAAGGAAGAGTAAGATAGTATTTTGTGTAAGCGGGCATAGTGGTTGCTATGCCCGCTTATAAGTATTTCAGGTCTGAAAAATATCGGTCAGATAAAGGCAGTGGGCGTTAAGTGATAGAGGGAATTGAGGCAGGGAGGTAGTGTATGCAAAAACGTTTAGCCAGAATGATATGTTTCGCAATGTCGGCTCTTTTTCTGTGGGGCTGCGGTAAAGAGTCTGATGAATCGGAGGTTCAGTCCACTGGGACGGAAGACGAAACCGCGGTGGTTGGCAGTGAGACAGAGGAGGGACACTGGGAATTGCCGGAAGGGTATGCGCTGTCTCCCCGTTTCGAGTATGCCGGAGGCGAGACGGAGATGAGGGAGATCTGTATGGCCGAAAATTCCATATATTATTATACACATACTTATAATTCGGAAACTGAATCTTATGAAGATAATAGCTATGTCCAGAAAAAAGGGCAGGAAGAACAGCAGCTGCCTTTCGGGGAAGAGAAGGCTGTGATGGGAATGGCAGCTGGACAAGACGGATGTATGTATTTTCTATGGGGAGAGAATTATACTGACGATGGGTATGGATCCTTTACGTTGGAGAAGCGCGACAGCCAGATGGAACAAATCTATTCCGTAGATGCGACGGAGGGTATGGAGGGACTGAGCAGGCTTTATGATATGGCAGCGGCGCCTGACGGAAAGCTATACGGTTTGACGCTCAGGGGCATTGTGCTGTGCTGGGATGAAAACGGAGAGTATCAGGGACGTTTCACCCTGCCCGTGGACCTAAGTACCGCGGAGGGGAACAAGATATGCTATGGACTTGCCAATGCAGGTGAGAAGGGAATATATGCTTTTTGGAAAGGCAAGGAGGTGGGGGCAGAAAAAGGTATCCGCCTTTATGAATTGAGCAAGCTGCAGAAAATGAGTGAAGCGGAGCTGGAGCAGGCGGAGCCGCTGCGCGTGGATTATGCGTCTGCAGAAGAAACGGTAGCCACAGGTGGGGACTTGTTCATATTCAGCGGCTATTCGGATGGGCTTTATATGGTGGACCAGAACAGAATGTGGCAGATAGACCTGACGGACGGTTCTCTGGAAGCGCTTTTCCAATGGCAGGATATGAATATAAAAGCTGAATATGTGCAGGCTGTCAGCCGGCAGGGAGATGGGTTTCTGCTGTATGTTTTTGACACACTGGAGTCGGGAAATTATTGGCTGACCTTGGAGGCAGTGCCGGCTTCTCAGATTTCCGAGAAAAAGGAGCTGGTATTGGGAATAGCAGGCACCGTCTGGTATGACGATTCTCTGGCGTCAAAGATTGATCAGGTAGTTATGGCCTACAATCGGATTTACCCGGAATGCCATATTACTGTGAAAGAATATGAAGAAAAATCAGTTCCGGATTTTCAGCTGGAAATTCTAAAAGGGGAGGGGCCTGACATTTTTCTGGAACGGCAGTCTTTTTTTAACATGGATGAGCTGGCCGCCAAGGGAGCGGTGGAGGATTTGATGCCTTATCTGGCAGACGCGGAAGAAGTATCCGCAGAAGATATTCTTCCGGGTATTCTGGATCTGATTACAAAGAACGGCAAAATATCACGGATTCCTCTAAGCTTTGCCGTGGATGTCGTGATTCTTCCGGAGGACATACAGCAGGAAGTTATGACGCCGCAGGAAATGGTGGAATTTATAATGCAGGGTGAGGATGTCTGCATTGACTTTAGTATGTACTCGCAGAGAGATTTTTTGCTTCAGATTCTCTCAGGAGCGGAGATGGATCATTATATAGACGAAAATAGCAGAAGCAGCTCTTTTGCGGGGAAAGAATTTGTCAGACTGTTGGAGACTCTGGATAAGTTGAGAGATTTGAACTTTGTCCGCAAAAGAGGGGAGCGTGCGGAGCTGTTTCACGCAGGCCGGCTCCGGGCAGTGGTAGAAGAAATGAATTGTCTGGACGACTATTTTTGTATCAGATCTGCCTTTTCCGGTAAAGGAAAGATTGCCGGATTTCCAAACAGCGCCGGGGAGCTTCGCTACCCTGCGAAACTGTACGACTGGCTGGGGATAAACAGCGCTTCGGAGCATAAGGAGGAGGCATGGGGTTTTGTTGAGTTCTGTCTGTCTTATACAAGTCGATCTGACAATTTTACAGACCGGTTTGTGGTGACGAAAGATAAGTTTCAACAGCAGATCAGTTATGAGGAATCGGGGTCCCATTTTATATGGCGCAATGACTATGATGAAAACTTTGAAGGGTGGCAGGAGATTGCGTCTGTAACGCCGGAGGAAACGGAACTGCTGCGTGAGATGACAGAGCATCTGTATTTCTACGAGAATAAGAACCTATTCGAGATCATAAGCGAGGAGGCGAGTGCATTTTTTGCCGGGGGCATCAGTTCGCAGGAGGCGGCAGAGCTAATTCAGAACCGGGCGAATCTGGTGCTGGGGGAATAATTGAGTTATTACGGTTGATTTGAAAACATCAGAGGCGGGGCATGGAGAGCAGATTCTACTGGAGGGAGCGATAGCAATGGCACATATAAAATGGGTCGGTATAATCAAGGGTGAAATAGCAGACTATCAAAAGGGATATCTGGATAGCAAAGCGAAGCCAATGGAATTGCCTGCTACGTTGAAAGAGATGATGACAAAAGCATTGCCTTTTGCTCTTGCTCCGTTTGCGATAATCTTTTTATCGATCTTTATTAAAACCTCCCTTGCAGGGGAAACAGTTATAGACCCTATATTTTTTGTTGGCGGGTTTGTGGCAGGCTTTATTGGACTGTTTGCCCACGAATGGTTGCACGCTATTGTATATCCTTTAAATGCAGCTGTGTATATAGGTTTTCATCCAAAGTCTTTTGCGGCAGTTGCGCTGGTATCTTACCCGCTGAAAAAATGGCGATTTATCTTAATGTCATTGCTGCCGCTGTTATTGGGGATTGTGCCCATTGCGTTGTTCTGGCTTACCCCTATTGAATGGAAAGATTGGGGTGGTTTTTGGTTTGGGCTTTCAATAATGGGACTTATCAGCCCCTATCCGGATTGCTATAATGTTTATCAGGTGGTAAAGCAAACTCCGCCTAAATGCCGTATTCAGAATTACGGTGATGATACATACTGGATTGAATGATTTCCGTTTTTTAAGAAGCCCCACAATCATAACAAGAATGCCTCCTACATATACATATACCAGTATATGCAGGAGGTTTTTTTATGGAGAATTATGCTATAAGCACCTACGATCTATACAGCGACATCAAAAACCGAACCGGCGGTGAGATCTACATAGGAGTGCTTGGACCGGTGCGAACCGGAAAGTCTACTTTCATCAAGCGCTTCATGGAAGAGATGGTGCTGCCCTTTATGGAAGATGAACATGCCAAAAATAGGGCACAGGACGAACTGCCTCAGAGCGCCGGGGGCAAGACCATCACCACTACGGAGCCCAAGTTCATTCCTAACGAGGCAGCCAGCGTGATTTTAAGCGGTGACATTCCGGTGTCGGTTCGTCTCATAGACTGTGTGGGCTATATGGTGGAAGGGGCTGCCGGACACATGGAGGAGGATGTGGAACGGATGGTGAAGACGCCTTGGTTCGACTATGAGATCCCTTTTACCCAAGCGGCGGAGATCGGAACGGATAAGGTCATGAATGATCATTCCACCATCGGTCTGGTGGTGACTACGGACGGAAGCTTCGGGGAGATTCCAAGAGAGAACTATCTGGAGGCAGAGGAGAAGACAATCCTTGCGCTGAAAAAGCTGCGAAAGCCTTTTTTGGTGTTGGTGAACAGCCAGAAGCCCTACTCGGAGGACGCCAAGCGGGTGGCGGGGGAGATCGGTGAGAAATACGGCGTTTCTGCCGTTACCGTCAACTGTGAGCAGCTGAAGAAGGAAGACATCAACATGCTTTTGGAGAACGTGCTGTATGAGTTCCCCATTTCTTCTATAGAATTCTACATGCCCAAATGGGTTGAGATGCTGCCCGGGGATAACCGCATGAAAATGGATATCATAGAGCGGGTGAAGGCGCTCATGAAGGACTACGCCGCTATCCGGGATGTGCTGAAGCATCCGGTGGAGCTGACCGGCGATTACATAAAGCGCTGCAAGACGGATACAGTGAGTCTCAGCGACGGCGTGATCCGCATTACGCTGGATGTGGAGGAGGCTTATTATTATGAGATGCTGACGGAGATGGTGGGAGAAACCATCGGGGACGAATATCAGCTGATCAGCAGGCTTAGGGAGTTCGCAGCCATGAAGCACGAATACGCCAAGGTTCTGGACGCGCTAAACATGGTGCGTATCAAAGGGTACGGCGTGGTGACTCCCGACAAGGACGAGATCACGCTGGAGCGCCCTGAACTGATCAAGCATGGCAACAAGTTCGGTGTGAAGATAAAGGCTTCCAGCCCCTCCATCCACATGATTCGGGCAAATATCGAGACGGAAATCGCCCCCATTGTGGGAACGCAGGAGCAGGCCAGCGATCTCATCGACTTTATCAACGACACGGATACGGAAAAGGGGATCTGGGATACCAATATCTTCGGCAAGACCATAGAGCAGCTGGTGAACGACGGCATTACAGCAAAGGTGGCGGTGATCGGGGAGGAGAGCCAGATCAAGCTTCAGGATACCATGCAGAAGATCGTGAACGACAGCAACGGCGGAATGGTCTGTATCATTATCTGAGAAAGAATCTATCCTTATCATGAACCGATTGGATAGGGCCTATGCCGGGGGCAATGCGCGATATACGGCGCATCCGCCTTCCCCTGCATAGGCTCTTTGCGTCCCTTTTGTTCTGCGGTAATAAAAATTTAATTGATTTTTAAGAATTTCTTCGGTATAATGAAGGAGTATCAGTGTATAAAAGGACTGTAGTGTAGAGACGGAACTGGAATAAAGATAGGGGGTGCGGAGCGGATGTACAATAAGCTGTTAAACTGTCTGGACTGCGTGAGGCGGCGGACGGATTTCGTGCCAAAGGTAGCCATAGTGCTGGGCTCCGGTCTGGGGGACTATGCGGAGACGCTGAAGGTGGAGTATGAGCTTCCCTATGGGGAGATAGAGGGTTTCCCCGTGTCCACGGTGCCGGGCCACGCGGGGAAATTTATTTTCGGATACGTGGACGAGGTTCCCGTAGCCTGCATGAAGGGCCGGGTGCATTACTATGAGGGCTATCCCATCAGTGATGTGGTGCTTCCCGTTCGGCTGATGAAGCTTATGGGAGCGGAGATTCTGTTTCTCACCAATGCCGCAGGGGGTGTGAACACTTCCTTCCATGGGGGAGATCTGATGATGATCAAGGATCATATTTCCGTATTCGCCCCGAATCCTCTCATCGGTCCCAACATAGATGCTCTGGGAACCCGTTTTCCAGACATGAGCAATGTTTATGATAAACAGCTGCAGGCTCTGATTGTCAAGACTGCAAAAGAGAATGATATTTTCCTGCAGGAGGGGGTGTATGCCCAGCTCACGGGACCTTCCTTTGAATCTCCTGCGGAGATCCGCATGCTGCGGATGCTGGGCTGCGATGCCGTGGGCATGAGCACCGTGGCGGAGGCCATTGCCGCCAACCATATGGGAATGAGAATCTGCGGAATTTCCTGCATCTGCAATCTTGCGGCAGGGATGACGGCGACGTCCTTAAGCCACAAGGAAGTGCAGGAGGCGGCAGATACTGCGGCGCCCAGATTCAAAAAACTTGTGACGGAGACAGTGAGAGCTATGGGAAAATAGAGGTTTGTGCAAAGGCATTATTGTAAAGGCGGAAGAGACGAAGAGGAGTTGCAGATGACTGAACCGGTCAAGATCAAAATGCTTATTCAGGCGGCGCTGGACGCCAGAGCTGCAGCCTATGCCCCATATTCTTGCTATACCGTGGGAGCCGCCCTGCTGACGGCGGAGGGTGAGATCTATACGGGGGGCAATATTGAGAATGCTTCCTATGGCGCGTCTAACTGCGGGGAGAGGACTGCTATTTTCAAGGCGGTGAGTCAGGGGCATAGGAACTTTGCTGCCATCGCCATAGCAGGAGGCATGGAGGCGGAAAGCCCTACGGACTATGCCTATCCCTGCGGGATCTGCAGGCAGGTCATGGGAGAGTTTGCAGGGGCGGATTTTAAGGTGATCGTGGCTAAAAGCACTGAGGACTATCAGGTTTATGCTCTTGAGGAGCTGCTGCCTCATGGATTTGGAGGTGATTCCATCCGGTGAATATCCGACTGTTTCACGCTAGAATTCTGACCATGGAAAAGCATAGACCGGTTTTTTGGGGCGAGGTCTGGGTGAAGGATGCCAGAATTGTCTATATTGGGGAGGCGGATAAGCTTAAGGCGGGCATGGGGAAGGACTTTCCGGAAATCCGCTGGGACCGGGAGGTGGACTGCGGAGGCAATCTGCTGATGCCGGGCTTCAAGGATGCCCATACCCATTCTGCAATGACCTTTCTGCGCTCCTACGCGGATGACGTACCTCTGCAGCAGTGGCTGCAGGAGAAGGTATTCCCCGTGGAGGCGAAGCTTTCTTGGGAGGATATTTACCATTTCACCAAGCTGGCGGTTTTGGAATATCTGACCTCCGGCATCACTTCCGTTTTTGAGATGTACCTGACTCCCGATGCCATGGGACAAGCCTGCATAGACATGGGAATGCGGTGTGTCCTTACCAGCGGACTGAATGATTTTACTTCATCGGTGGAGCAGCAGGAGGCGGAGTATTTGAAATGGAACAAATGCCACCCTCTGATCAGCTATCGGCTGGGATTTCATTCGGAATATACCTGCTCTAAGGAGCTGCTGTCAGGGGTGGCGGAGCTTGCCCGCAAATACCGTGCTCCGGTGTTCACCCATCTTGCAGAGACGGAGGCGGAGGTGCAGGGATGTCTGGATCGAAATGGCATGACTCCGGCGGCGTTTCTGGACAGATTGGGGGTTTTTGATTACGGGGGCGGCGGGTATCACTGCGTATACATGACCCACCATGACATGGAGATATTTAAGAGCCGGGGGCTTGTCGCGGTGACAAATCCGGCCTCCAACTTAAAGCTTGCCAGCGGCATAGCGCCTGTGGCGGAATATGTACGGAGAGGGATACCCGTGGCTATCGGAACCGACGGGCCCGCCAGCAACAACTGTCTCGACATGTTCCGGGAGATGTTTCTGGTGTCGGGGCTTAGTAAGGTTCGGGAGAAGGATGCGGCCAGTCTGGACGCGGAGGAGGTACTGGCCATGGCCACTTCGGAAGGGGCGCGGGCCATGGGACTTCATGACGGGGATATATTGGAAAAGGGAAAGCTGGCGGATCTGATTTTGATCGATCTGCATCAGCCCAACATGCAGCCTATACACAACATACCCAAGAACATCGTGTACAGCGGCAGCAAGGCCAACGTGGGCATGACCATGATAAACGGACGGATATTATACGAGAACGGGAATTTCTGCCTGCCGGAGGGGGAAGACGCCGAGGAAATTTACCGGAAATGTGAGGGGATTGTGAAACGTATTATATACACTTGATGGAGGAATCCCAAAACATTGAGTTATTATCATGCGTTTGGCAATAGATAGGTTCTCTAATCAAACTACACAGGAGGGAAAAACATGTTAGAGAAGTTCTTCAAACTCAAGGAGAACGGCACGAATGTAAGGACGGAGATTATGGCCGGAATCACCACTTTCATGACCATGGCTTACATTCTCGCCGTGAATCCGAACATCCTTTCCGCATCGGGAATGGATGCGAAGGCAGTACTTCTGGCGACGGCGCTGGCGTCTTTCTTGGGCACCATTTTGATGGCCTTGTTCGCCAACTATCCTTTCGCGCTGGCTCCCGGAATGGGACTGAATGCCTACTTTGCCTATACGGTGGTTCTTACCTATGGGTATTCCTGGCAGATGGCGCTGCTGGCGGTGTTCGCGGAGGGTCTGATCTTCATCGTGCTTTCGGTAACCAATGTCAGAGAGGCCATCTTCAACGCCATTCCCATGACCCTGAAGTCCGCTGTAAGCGCAGGTATCGGATTGTTTATCGCTTTCATCGGACTGCAGAATGCCAAGATCGTGGTGAATAACGATTCCACGTTGGTGAGCTATCAGAATTTCAAGACAGATTTCAGCTCCGTTGGAATGGGCGCTCTGCTGGCTCTCATCGGAGTGCTGATCACGGGATTCCTTTTGATCAAGAAGGTCAAGGGCGGCATTCTCTTCGGTATTTTGATCACATGGGTGCTGGGCATTGTCTGCGAGCTGGCAGGTCTCTACAAGCCCAATCCTGATCTGGGAATGTATTCCGTCATCCCCACCGCCTTCGTATCCTTTGACTTTACCGCTCTTGGCAATACCTTCGGGCAGGTCTTCAAGGCAGATTTCAGTGCATTGAAGAGCATAACGGAATTTATCGTGGTAATCTTCGCATTCTTGTTTGTGGATATCTTTGATACGCTGGGAACCTTGATCGGTGTGTCTTCCAAGGCGAATATGCTGGACAAGGACGGCAAGCTGCCCAGAATCAAGGGCGCCCTTCTTGCGGACGCCATTGCGACCAGCGCGGGCGCGGTTCTGGGAACCTCTACCACCACGACCTTCGTAGAGAGCGCTTCCGGTGTGACCGAAGGCGGACGGACAGGTCTGACCGCTGTGACCACGGGTTTGCTTTTCCTGCTCTCCGTGATTTTCTCGCCCCTGTTCCTCACCATCCCTTCGTTTGCCACGGCTCCTGCGCTTATCATCGTAGGATTCTATATGATCGCGTCCGTGGCCAAGATCCAGTGGGAGAACATGGTGGAGGCCATTCCTGCATTTTTGTGTATCCTTTCCATGCCCTTGATGTACAGCATCTCTGAGGGTATCGCCGTAGGCGTGATCTCATGGACGATTCTGCATCTTTGCACCGGAAAGGCCAAGGGCAAGGTGAGCATCCTTATGTACGTGCTGACGGTGCTCTTTGTACTGAAGTATATTTTCCTATAGGAATCCCTTAGGGGTATTATATTTATGTATTATTTTTAATCAGGATTTCCGGGGCGGGTGACTTATCGCTCCGGGAATTTTGATTTTTTTATGTATATGCAGTATTATGGATATTTGCGTATAACGAATTCCAACGAATTCCAGCCATTTGTTGACATGGATTTGGCATAATTGTATAATGAGTTCGTATAAGGGGCAGCGCATGATATGGGAGACGGGAGAATGTTTTAATTTCAGCGTCAGCCATGGAGGCTTGAAGCGACTGCAGGGTTGTCCTGCGAGAAAGACAATTGAGGAAAAATATGGAGTATTTAGTTTTCATTCTGGCCATGGTCTCTTTTGCGGCGGTGATCTTCGGCATGGAGGTGGCCAGAGGTGCAAGGGAAAAAAAGGATTTCATGAATTTGCTTTACAAAAACTGCACCCGACTCAACGATAAGAAGTATTCTTTGGAGCGGTACGTGAGAATGGGCAGTTTTTTTGAGAGACATCCCAAGGAGGGCCAGCTTGACGATATCACGTGGAACGATTTGGGGCTGGACGATATTTTCAAACGAATGAACTATACGCTTTCCGCGTCCGGGGAGGAGTATTTATACTATACATTGAGGACCTTGAGGCAAAATGAGGAGGAGCTTGACCATCTGGAGGATGTGATCGAGTATTTCAGGGAGCATCCACAAGAGAGGGTGCAGATTCAGTTTTCCATGAAAAAGCTTGGCTATACGGGAAAGTTTTCTCTGTATGACTATCTGGACAATCTGGATTTTCTGGGAAAGAGATCCAATCATAAGAGCATTCTGCTGGATCTGCTTTTTTTGCCTCTGATCGGGCTGCTTTGGATTCAGTTCTCCATAGGAGTCTTGGGAATCGTGATTCTGGTGGTGTACAACATCATTTCCTATTTTAAGGAAAAGGCGGACATCGATCCCTATATCGTCAGCTTCTCCTATATCATGCGGCTGATGGAGGCCTGCAGGGAGATGGAGAAGGTTGCCGTGCCCGTATGCGCAGAGGAATGGGAGAGCTTGCGGGAGTCGGGAAGGCGGATGCAGGGCATGAAGAGGAATTCTTACTGGGTCATGTCCCCTTATCGCGGGAATACCTCCGGGGACATTCTGGCCGTAGTGATGGATTATGTGCGCATGGTGTTCCATGTGGATCTGATTAAGTTCAACTCTATGCTCAAGTTTCTCCGGGGGCATATTGAGGATGTGGATCAGCTGATACAGACAGTGGGATATGTGGAGACGGCCATCGCCATAGGAATCTACAGAGGCTCCGTGGAGGATTCTGCCAAAGAAGGCAGGAAACTTCTGGTTTCACGGAAGACGGAGGATGAGCCGGAAGAGTCGCCGGATAAGGATCCCCTTCTTGTGCAGGGAAAAGGATGGTGTGTTCCGAAGTTCATTTCCGGCAGGCGCGTTGGCATGGAGGAAGGGTATCACCCCATGCTTTCTGATCCCGTAAAAAACAGCATCGGGGCGGAGAGGGGGGTGCTGCTTACCGGCTCCAATGCCTCCGGAAAATCCACCTTTTTGAAGACTATGGCATTGAACGCTATCTTGGCCCAGACCATCCATACCTGTACGGCAGATAACTACGAGGCACCGTTTTTTCATGTGTATTCCTCCATGGCTCTGCGGGACGATATGGGAGCGGGAGAGAGCTATTATATCGTTGAGATAAAAGCGCTGAAGCGTATTCTGGATGCTGCGGCTTCCGGCACTGAAAACGTGCTGTGCTTCGTGGACGAGGTTCTGCGTGGGACAAATACGGTGGAGAGGATTGCGGCTTCCACACAGATACTGAAATCACTGGCCGGATCTGGAATCCTATGTTTTGCAGCTACCCATGATATCGAGCTGACGGAGCTGCTGGGGAACGAGTACGACAACTATCATTTTGAGGAGGATGTGAGAGACGGGGATGTGTACTTTAATTACAGACTGATGCCCGGCAAGGCGACCACCAGAAATGCCATCCGGCTGCTGGAGCTAATGGGATTTGACCCCAAAATCATAGAAAAGGCCTATGGGCAGGCAGAGGAATTTGTGGCCACAGGCAGCTGGCAGTGCAGCTGAAATGGATTGCGCTTTACGGAGCATGTCCTTGTTTGGCCCCCAGCCTATGGGAAGAAGGGCAGTGCAGCTGAAAAAGCTGAAAGACTGACGGAGAAAAGATGGGCAAAGGGGGATAGGCAAAAGGAAATATGGCGGGAAAGATGAGAGAACAGCTGAAGGAAGGGAAGGACCGGTGAAAGGGAAGAATATGGCCTTGGAAAAGAAACAGAAACTTCAGAACGGATTGGTTTATCTGGTGCTGCTGTCTGCCTATTTGGTGGTCACTCTGCTCCTTTTTCACTGGCAGGCTGTGGGATATGGCGGAAAGTACTGGTCTGACGATGGGGCGTATCTTATGGAGATACAGGGAATGGACAGCGGGTATGATTTCCCCTATCCCATTTTGTTCTGGACAGGCAGATTTTTTTCTCTTTTTACCTCGCCCCAGCATGGGCTGGCTCTGGCCGTTACTTTGCTGAACGGGCTTACGCCCATTGCTTTGCTCTTTTTCTTCCACAGAATTGTGTATGGAGGGAAATGGGTAAGGGCGGAAAAGGGAATAGCGGCGGGTATTCTGGTTTTTTCGCTGCTTTTTGTGTCCATGCTGTATCCGCTGACTTATCTGGGAAGGTACAATGAGGTAGGGGAGGGATTCCTATATCGATATTTGGGGGTGTTTTCCCCGAACCCATACCATAACGCCACTTATCTGGCCGCAAGAGCTTTTTCCGTGCCGGCGTTTTTCTTGTTCGCGGAGATTCTGGATTTCTATGAAAAAGAGAATAGATGGTATCATCCAAAGTATGTTCTTTTTTCGGTGTGGCTGCTGCTTGCAACCTTGTCAAAACCCAGCTTCTCGCTGGTAATGGCATGTGCCGCAGGGTGCATTATGCTGTGGCGGCTGTTTTTTCATGGTTTCCGTCAGGGGGTGAA
>OFGO01001279.1_pt1 | contig 19288 bp, 14 predicted proteins | sample 1521761 | NCBI WGS metagenome assembly OFGO01 (sample SAMEA3504128, study PRJEB24116) | mouse gut metagenome | biome: mouse gut; feature: mouse-associated habitat; material: faeces | place: Denmark | collected 2011
CATTCACATATAACCGCCGCTCTTTCAAATATTGCACCAGCTCCGGCTCCCGGATACCGGACACAAAGGAAGTCCAAGCCAAGGGTTTTAAGAGTTCGTCCGGCATGGCAATCGCCACATCGCAAATCTTGTTGACAAGCTGCAATGTGGCAATCAATGTGTTATATTTGAGCGTTCCCCGGAAAATGCGAAATTCAATCGTATTTTCATTTTGAAGGTTGACAGAGGCATATCGTCCCTTGCCATTCCCTCTTTTGGCTTGGTTAAGAATTTCTCTGGGCTGCTCTTTGTAGCCGTACCGGGCGGCCCACTGGTCAAGCTGGCTCTGTGTCCGGCGGCTGAATTTCAGAAGTTCATCCCAATGCTTTTCGACAATGTAAAGAATCCGGGCAATACAAGCGTCCTGCTGGGCTTCTGTTTCACCAAAGGCATCCCGGCTCACATGGATATGGAGGCCGCAGGTGCCCGCTTTATGGGACTGATAGCCCATGCTGACTGCCTTATGCAGTATCTCTTGCCAAGGCATAACCTCCTGATGGTAGGCCAGCGTCATAGGGTGAGTAACGATTTCAAATCCATCATCTAAGGAACCATCATGCTTGCAGTAGGCCCGCTCCTCCCCGGCATTGGCAATACCCAGAAGGGCTCTTGCATTGGCGTGATTTTCGCCGCCGCCGTCAATTTCCAGTTCTACGCCAAAATAGCGTGTACCCTCACCGTAGAAAATCGGGATAGGCTTGTAATAGTAGTTCTGGATCGTATGATGACTCTCCGCACGCTCATAGCAATGGTAACACAGAGGTTCTTCATTGTCCGGGTCATCACTGGAATAATGGGCATCCTCCTCCCGGAGCAACGCTCCGCAACGGGTGCAGTTGGTATAGTACCGCTCATAGCAGCACTGGCAAAGAGGCGTATCCTCGTCTCCGGCGTTATTGTCCTGCCAGATACGCTCCCCACAGATAGAGCAGATTCGGGTTTCTTCCTCTGCACAGGCAGCGCAAATATCCTCTCCATCCAAAGAAATACACTGCTCTGCTGGGTACTCACTGCCGCAGTGTTCACAGATAAAAGTGTTTTCGGTCATGGCTCTTTTTCGTCCTCCTCTTTCAGTATAACGTCAATCGCTACACATAGTACAGCCGCAGCAGCGGCCAGAATTACTCCAAGAACGTCCTTGGGATTCCAATTCAGTTTGTCATTGTCTGGATGCCTCCTTTCGTCCTACTGATGTCATACAATCGCTGTGCGGTGCAGAATCGTCGTTACCAGCTGCACCAGAATTGCCCGCACCAATTTGAGCAGAGATTTTAACATTTTTGTGCCCTCCTTTCAGAAAAACAAAATGGTTTCTGCGGAAATCCATACAGAAACGAAAAATGCGGGAATGCCGTAATCATCGAGGATTTACGGCATTCCCGCTTATTCAGTCAAATAATATACGATTCTAGGGGGACGAAATAACACAAAACAAACTATTAGGGCACAGCCCGAAATATTTTATCAGGAGGTCTTGCTATGTGTAAATATGATGAATATGGATACCCTATTGACGATGAAAATGAGGGAGAATTTCAGCCTAACGAGTTTCTGACGCCCCGTGAGGTCATGGAACTGCTTGCTATCGGACGGAACACATTTTATCGGCTGGTCAACTCCAGAGAGCTATCAGCGTTCCGGATTGGAAAACTGTGGCGAGTTCACAGCGAAGATTTGAGGCGCTACGCTGAACGACAAATAGCTGATACCTGATTGACAAAAATAGGCGGTCAATTAAGCTATGTGCTTATACACAATTTTTTATAGTAAAGCATGATTTTTTCGTGAATTTTCATCCTATATGAACTGGGATTATGTTTAGAACCCAAATAATCCCCTATATCGTATAGAAATGGTGAGTTTTGGCCTACTGTGTTTAACATACATGCGATACATTTATAAGCATCTGGACGCAAGCTCTTTGCCCCCTCACAGCATTGGTAAATGGAAGCATACCAGACAACAAAAATATCTGTTATCAATCTGCAATCATAAATCCTGGATATATCATCCTCAACCTTAAATCCAGTAAATACCTTGACCACTTTATGTTTTCCAGTATCTAACGGCTCAAAATAGTGTTGGCTTTTCAATTTCCTTGTAAATGTGGCTGCTCCCTTTTGAGGGACAATAAAGTACATTGGCGGGAATGAGTATGGTCTGATGATTTCCATTTTTTCACTATGGATGTGGAAACGATTTGCAAGGCGATCCAGTTCCTCCTCAAATTTTTTGGGATTTGACAGTTCTTCTTGGAAGAATAAATGTCCTATTCCTGTAATCAGTGGACTGTTTTGCAGGGAATCACTGGTGTTATCGGGCCTGGACAATCCCAGAAATACATCTTCGTCCCAAACTGTATTTTCTTGATATTTTGAGAGGAAATTTTTTACAAACTCATTCCGGGGAAAGTTCAGGATATAGGCAGTCAGCAAATAAGGCATTAACTCAGTCTGGACTTGCTGCCTGGTATCAAGTATTCGGCACAAGCCACACGAAAACCCTTCATTTATTAGAGTGGGCATTTGAATATGGCATTGCTCCATATTTTGCCGGAAGGACAAAATATATTTGGCAATATTCCGATCTCCACCATCAGCAGGAATTTCACCGCTATTTTTCCATATCTTTATCGTTTCCCGAATGGATTGAACCGCATCTTCTATACCCATAGCTTCACACTCCTTTTCAGCGGGCAATTTATAATGCAGTGACTTTTTGACAGATAGGTTTTTGACCAAATAAATAACTCACCTTATAATTCGGACGTGCTATCACCCAAACATATCTGAAAAGGAGTATGCTGCTATGTCAAAGCACAATAAGCACAACTGGTTCTTGCCCGACAACGATGAGCCCTCATTGGTTGAAGAAGCTGAGAGATATCACTATCAGCGTGATCCACCAGATCCCGATGAAATCTACTTGGAGGATATCGACAGTGTGCTCGGCGAGACAGAAACCTTCGTTAAGGGGCAGCCGCCGCCTACTGTAGTCCCTCCTAACAAGCGAATACGGGCTTTGCATGATCTATGCGATACAATCGCCCGGAATCATTGTTATCTATCCATCAACGGTGAACAGTTAGTGCGGTACATACCCGAACTTGGCTGCTACCAGGAGGACAAGCCGCCCGAAGTCATGCTGAGGAAATTCGCTGGTTCCAATGACTACTTTCTTAGGCCCAAGGATACCGACGACCTGATTAAAATTCTCAGGCATGACCCATATATCCAGGCCGACAGAGACGCATTCAACTGTGAGCCGTACTTCATAAACATCAAATCCGGTGTCTTGGACTGGGAGACGGGTGAGGTTGGGGAGCACAGCAAGGACGACCGCTTTACCTATTGCATCGACGCTCAATATTTGGACGAAGATGCAATTCTAGTATCCCCCACTTTTGACAATTTCTGTCAGACTTCCTTGGAGGGCGACCCTTTGAAGCGACAACTCCTCTTGGAGATTATAGGCTACTGCTGCTCAGATTGCAACTCTGGGAAGTGCGCCTTTTTTCTGAAAGGGGAACCGGATTCCGGGAAAAGTGTAATGCTCGAATTTATTACACGCCTCCTGGATCAGCGGCAAGTCTCCAATGTCCCGCTGCATAAGCTCTCAGAGCGGTTCATGCGAGCGGAACTGTACGGTAAGAAGCTCAACTGTGCCGGGGAGATCACAGGTAAGGCTCTGCGAGAAATCTCAACCTTTAAGAGCATTACGGGAGCAGACCGCATTGAAGCGGAGCGAAAGGGAAAAGACCCTTTCTTTTTCACTCCAAAATGTAAGCTGCTGTTTGCGGGCAACGCTCTCCCAGGTACAACAGAGAGCGACGCAACCAAGGCGTTCACCAACCGACTGGTAGTGCTGCTGTTCAATCGCAGCATCTCGAAAGAAAGGCAGGATAAGCAAATGTTGGACAAGCTAACGCAAGAAAAGGACACCATTTTCACACTTGCTGTGCAAGCTCTGAGGAAACTTAGTTTCCGAAATTTTCAATTCACCCAACCAAAGGACTCGGCAGAATTTCTTGAATCCTTCTCGGAACGGGATAACTCGTTCAAGGCATTTTGGAATGATTGCTGTGAACAGGCGGAGAATGGCAGCATATCAAACACAGAACTGTACTCCGTTTACCTGCGGTACTGCGAGAGGAATGGTCTTGAAGCATATTCCCGACAGAAGTTATATGAGCTTCTGTCGGGAATACCCGGCGTGCAATATAAAAAAATTCGCCAAGGCACAAAAACCGTGTGGGGACACATTGGTATGAGGCTTCGGGAAACTTCTGACTGGAACGGTGGAACAAGCCTATGAAAGTCTTTGCTGTCGGCCTTTCGTGTTGTTCCAATCAGTCTGATTTGCTCCGTAAGTCAGAGGTTTTAAGCTACTGTATTATTTTAGAGGAGGAATCCGGTTATGCCACAGAAGAAGAATCTACCTGTTCCATGTTCGGAGAAGATGCTGCTGACCGCCAAGGAAATGAGCAGGGTTAGTGGAATTGGTGAGAATACCCTCCGTCACCTCATGGACATCGGAGAGTTGGAATACATCCAAGTTGGAAGTCACAGACGTATACGGCGTGAAGCCATCTGGGACTATTACAACCGTCATAAAACCCCGGCATCCCCTCCATGCAATCATTTCAGCGGGCTTAGAGTTCCGCCATGCTCCATGTTGAAGCATGTGAACATCAACATTTTGTAATCAAAAATAAAGGAGAGGAGGACGAATTTTCCAGGCGAGGCCGCAGACTGACCCTTTGCCGTCTCCAAAGGGTTCTGCGGCGGAGCATGGGAAAGCCGCCCTTCTCTCCGCTGAGAAAGGAGCAGAAATCATGGCGATTCATGAGAGAACTGTAAAAAACAAGCGTAACGCCTCCGGGGAACTGACAGGGAAAGCTGGGACTGTGTATGATGTGAATATCAAGTACAAGTCCGAAGGCAAATCTAAGACCTACTCCCGGAAAGGGTTTCCCACCAAGCGGGAAGCGCAGCTACATGAGGCAGAGATGAAAAACAAGTTGACCAATCCGTCCTATACGCCGCCCGCAGCCGCCCAACGCAAGCTGTCTGTCCAGGAGTATATGACGGACTGGCTGGAAAGACATGGGGCCGCAAATCTCCGACCTAGCACAAGAATCAGCTATCAATGCCAAATGAAGAATCATATTTTCCCGTATATTGGGGATGTGTTCTTGAACCAGTTATCCCCGGCCATGCTGGATGATCTGTACCGCCAGCTGTCGGAAAAGGGGCTGTCCCCTACCTCGGTGAAATATGTTCACCGTATCATGGGCGTTTCATTGGAACATGCCCGGAAGTATCACTACATTGACAGCAACCCCGCCCGTGATACCATCACCAAGTTTGGTAAGCAGGGTAATACCCCTGCTCCTTACAACGTAGACCAGATGCGGGCGCTTCTTGCCTGTGTAGCCGGAACCGAATGGGAGCTTATTATTGTCCTGGGCGGTTTATATGGGCTCCGGCTGGGTGAAATCCTTGGCCTCCGTTGGCGCAATGTAAACCTGGAGGATGGTAGTTTTGCCGTAGTGGAGCAGCTTCCATACCGGCTTCCCACTTCTGTATCCTTGGTGTCTGAGATGGCTCCCGTGAAATCCAGTGAGCGTACCCTGCCGATTACAGATATTACGAAACCCTATTTCGAGCGGCATTTGGCGCAGCAGGAAGCTCAAAAGCGCCTGATGACCAGTTCCGGCCATACGTACTATGACAATGACCTGGTAATTGCCAAGCCCAATGGGGTTCCCGAACAGAGTTCCCGTGTCTCTGCCAATTTTGGGCAGTTGCTTCGCCACCAGGGTATGCCCCATATGCGGTTCCATGACACCCGGCACAGCGCAGCGACCAATATGCACGAGCTTACCGGAGATTTTTACACGATCAGTCAGATTCTGGGGCATAGTATGAAAGGTATTGGTATCCAGTTGGGTATGTCCAATAACCTGGAATCCGTTACAGCGCAGTATGTAGATGTTCGGCTGAACCGAAAAGCGGTAGTCCTCAATACATACCATACCGCTGTACTTGCCCCCTCCCATTAAGGAACGGGCCCGGAGTTTGGGACAGACCACCCAAACTCCGGGTTTATTATCATATTGCGTTTTATAGAGCGTTTTGTGGTGCCGGGCACCATTTGGGCACCACAGTATACATTTTTTCGGCATAGATTGTATAAGACAATTTCCGATGGGCACCACAGATCAGGGCACCAAGGGCACCATTTCAGCAAATTCAGCAGAACCACACGCCGCAAAAGCGAAAGAAAATCCCCTGGAAACACTGAATTTCCAAGGGATTTTGGCGGAGGCGGTGGGATTCGAACCCACGAGCCCTTGCGGGCTACCTGATTTCGAGTCAGGGCCGTTATGACCACTTCGATACACCTCCACGTGTATCACTATTCAGTTTTCTGAATAATAAACATGATTTCGAGTCAGCCCCGTTATGACCACTTCGATACCGCTGCGTGTATTTTTCGCAACATCAGCCCTCAAAAAACGCCTCGGAAAAAGGAGAGAACTGATGGAGAGAACTACAAAAATTTTTCCTCTTGATGATACCCCCAAAGCCTTGAAAAATCAAGGTTTTTCAGAAAAGCCGTTCCAAAGTGGTCACTCGTTTTCGAGTCAGCCCCGTTATGACCACTTCGATACGTCTCCATGTAATAATTCGGTTTTCGGCGCAAATTTAGATGATTTTGAATCAGCACCGCTCTGACCGCTGGGTGCCGCTGCAAATCACGCACCATATGTTACCGCATATTCAGGGAAATGTCAAGCGTTGTCAGTGGATGCGGGGCGGAAAGGGCCGCAGGTAGGCGGGGGAGAGGGCTGGTATCCATGCGGTGGGGAGCCCAACGGGGATAAATCGGAGCCAAGGCCCTGGAATTTTCCAGGATTCCCAAAATACTTTGAAAATTTCGCACAATGCGACATAAACATATGCTTTTTCCATTTCTTTTTTGTGCACCTTGACTTTGACAGCGGGACACGTTATAATAAAACCAATTCCAGGGCATATCTGTGGCGCACAAGGTGGAACCACAGCATTTTCCGCCGGATGACGGCGGATCATTGGAGGGCACTTATGATAAAAAAAGCAGATCAACTCAGCGAAGCAATCGCCCGGTTTTCCGCCGGGAACAGCGCTGACGCGTACCAGTTCCTAGGCTGCCACCGGCAGACGGTGGACGGCCGGGAGGGCTATGTTTTCCGAGTGTGGGCGCCCCACGCCAAGAGCGTGCGGGTACTGGGCCGCTTTAATGACTGGGACAAGGAATCCCCGGCCATGGAGCGCATTGCCCCCGCCATCTGGGAGCGGTTCATCCCCGGTGCGCAGACCTATGACGAGTACAAATACTACATTGAGAAGCCTGACGGAACCTTCGTGTTCAAGGCTGACCCTTATGCCACCCATTCCGCCACCCGGCCGGACAACGCCAGCAAGGTGTTCGACCTGGACGGTTTTGAGTGGACCGACGGGGCCTACCGCCGCGCCCGGAGCCGCAAGGATGTGCTGCGCAGTCCGATGAACATCTATGAGATGCACCTGGGCTCCTGGCGGCGGCATGGGGATGGAAATTTCCTGTCCTATGTGGACTGCGCGGATCAGCTCATTCCCTACCTGAAGGACATGGGGTATACCCACGTGGAGCTGCTTCCCGTCAGCGAGTACCCCTACGACCCCTCCTGGGGCTATCAGGTCACCGGGTATTATGCCCCCACCTCCCGGTACGGCACTCCCCACGATTTCATGCGTTTTGTGGATATGTGCCATGGGGCGGGCATCGGCGTCATCATCGACTGGGTGGGCGCCCACTTCCCACGAGACGAGTGCGGCCTGTTTGAGTTCGACGGCGGCTACTGCTACGAGCCCGCCGACCCCCTGCGCCGGGAGCACCCCGATTGGGGTACCCGCATCTTCGACTACGGCCGGTATGAGGTGCGCTCCTTCCTGATCTCCAATGTGGTGTACTGGCTGGATAAGTTCCATATCGACGGCATCCGGGTGGATGCGGTGGCCTCCATGCTCTACCTGGACTATGGCCGCCGGGGCGGCGAGTGGCGGCCCAACAAGGATGGGGGAAACATCAATCTGGAGGCTGTCCAGTTCCTGCGGGACATGAATGCCGCCGCCCTCACCTTTGACCCCGCCGCCATCATGTGCGCCGAGGAGTCCACCGCGTTCCCCATGGTGACCAAGCCGGGGTATGACGGCGGGCTGGGCTTCAACTTTAAATGGAATATGGGCTGGATGCACGACATGGTGGACTACATGTCCACCGACCCGCTGTTCCGCAAGGGCAAGCACAACAACCTGACCTTCTCGCTGACCTATGCTTTTTCGGAGAATTTTGTGCTCCCCCTGTCCCACGATGAGGTGGTGCATGGCAAGTGTTCCCTGGTAAACAAAATGCCCGGCGACTATGCGGACAAGTTCCAGAACCTGCGGGCTTTCTATGGTTACATGATGACCCACCCGGGCAAGAAGCTGCTGTTCATGGGCGGCGAGTTCGGCCAGTTCATTGAGTGGGACGAGAAGAAGGGGCTGGACTGGCTGCTGCTGGATTACGATAAGCACGCCCAGCTGAGGGCCTATGTCCGGGACCTGAACCATTACTACCTGGACCACCCGGCCCTGTGGCACAACGATGTGGACTGGCAGGGCTTCCAGTGGATTTCCTGCGACGACTACCAGCAAAGCGTCATCTCCTTCCGCCGCATCGACGACAAAGGGAAAGAGGTTATTGTAGTGTGTAACTTCTGCCCTGTGGAGCGCACCGGCTACAAGATAGGCGTCCCCAAGGCGGGCGCCTATGTCCCCGTGCTGTCCAGCGACGACGCCAAGTACGGCGGCGCGGGCACGGCGCTGGCCCCTGTCAAGGCCAAGAAGAAGGAGATGCACGGGCTGAAGTATTCCGTGGAGCTCACCTTGCCGGCCATGTCCACCGTATTTTATGAGCGCAGGTCCACCCCGCGGGACGCCAAGGATGAGGATGGCGGGGAAGGGGCGCCCAAGGCTGCCCAAAAGACCGCCGCAAAGGCCAGGACATCCAATGCCGCAGGGGAGGCCGGGCCCGCGCCCAGGAAGAAGCCGGGCCGCAAGCCCGAGGCGGAGCTTCAGGACGCCGGGATATCAAAGCCCAAGACGGCCCGCAAGCCCCGCGCTAAAAAATCCAAAACCGAAAATTAAATATTGAGGGGGAGTTCAACTTGTTCCAGCGTAAAAAAGAGTGCATTGCCATGCTTCTGGCCGGCGGCCAAGGGAGCCGCCTGTACGTGCTCACGCAAGACACCGCCAAGCCGGCGGTGCCCTTCGGCGGCAAATACCGCATCATTGATTTCCCACTGTCCAACTGCGTCAACTCCGGCATTGACACCGTGGGGGTGCTCACCCAGTACCAGCCCCTGGAACTCAACGATTACATCGGCAACGGCCAGCCCTGGGATCTGAACCGCAACTGGGGCGGGGCCCACGTGCTGCCCCCCTATACCCAGTCCAAAACCGAGTCCTGGTACAAGGGCACCGCCAACGCCATCTATCAGAATATCCCCTTTGTGGACCGTTACAACCCCGAGTATGTGGCCGTGCTGGGCGGCGACCACATCTACAAGATGGACTATAACAAAATGCTCCAGTTCCACAAGGAGAAGGGGGCCGAGTGCACCATCGCCGTCATGCCGGTGAGTATGGAGGAAGCCACCCGCATGGGTATCATGAGCACCGACGAGAACGGCGCCATCGTGGACTTTGAGGAGAAGCCCAAGCAGCCCAAGAGCAACCTGGCCTCAATGGGCATTTACATCTTTACCTGGTCCGTGCTGCGGGAGTACCTGATTGCCGACGAGGCCGACCCCAATTCGGAAAACGACTTCGGCAAGAACATCATCCCCAATTTTCTGAAAGACAACCGGCCCATGTACGCTTACTCCTTCGAGGGGTACTGGAAGGACGTGGGCACCCTGGACAGCTTGTGGGACGCCAACATGGATCTGCTGGATCCCAAGGACCCCATCAACATGCGCGACCCCAGCTTCCGCATCTACGCCCGGAACTATTCCGCCCCCGCCACCCGCATCGGCTCCGGGGCCAAGGTGACCAATTCCTTTGTGGCCGAGGGCTGCACCATCCGGGGCAATGTGGAGCACTCGGTGCTGTATACAGGCTGCCAGATTGAGGAGGGGGCCATCGTCACCGGCGCGGTCATCATGCCCAACACCATTGTGCGCAAGGGCGCCAACGTGAGCTACTGCATCGTGGGCGAGCAGTGCGTGGTGGAGGAGGGCGCCAAGATCGGCGAGCGCCCGGAGAACTACCTGGATGGGGACTGGGGCATCGCCGTGGTGGGCCACCAGAGGACCATCGCCGCAGGCTCCGTCATCAAGCCCAAAGAAATTGTTTAAGGGGGTGTCCACCATGAAAATGACTGGTATTATCTTCTCCGAGATGTATTCCGACGCACTCAATTCCTTTACGCAGGACCGTAACATGGCAGCGATCCCCTTCGGAGGGCGCTACCGCCTGGTGGACTTTGTGCTGTCCAATATGGTCAACTCCGGCATCCTCAACGTGGGTGTGCTGGTCAAGCAGCACTACCACTCCCTGATGGACCACCTGGGCAACAGCCAGGAGTGGGACCTGAACCGAAAGAACGGCGGGCTCCAGCTGCTGCCCCCCTTCGCCACCGAGGACGCCCACACCAGCGGCAGCCGGGGCAAGCTGGACGAGCTGCGCAACGCCCTGGACTATCTGGAGACCATCTCCACCACCCCCTATGTGCTGCTGGCCGACGCCTATGTGCTGTGCAACATCGACTACCGCGCCGCCCTGGAGGACCATATCGCCAGCGGCTGCGACATCACCATGCTGGCCACCAAGGAGCCGGAGGCGTCCCAGCTCAATTTTGCCTCCGTGATGAAGGCGGATGCCGGCCACCGGGTGACCTCCTACGCCCTGGACTGCCCCGCCAAGCCCGGCGACTACGCCAGCATGGGCCACATGATTATCTCCCGGGAGTTCCTCATCAATGTCATCCGGGACTACACCTCCCGGGGGATCTATGACTTCCTGCGGGACTTCATCCAGCATGAATTCAACCGGGGCAGGCTGTCCATCAACCTCTATGAGGTGGACACCAAGGTGCTGCGCGTCCGGGACGTGAACGAATATTTCCAGAGCAGCCTGGCCATCCTGGAGGACGACGTGTCCGCCGCCCTGTTCCGGGGGGATCGGCCCATCCACACCCGCGTGACGGACGAGGTGCCCGCCTACTATGGCCTGGAGTGCCAGGTGGAACGCTGCGTCATCGCCGACGGATGCTTTGTGGACGGCAGTGTGGAACACTGTGTGCTGTCCCGGGGCGTGAAAATCGGCAAGGGCGCCAAGGTGAAGAACTGCGTCATTATGCAGGGCAGCGTGGTGGGCGAGGGCGCCTGCCTGGAGAATGTCATCGTGGACAAATGGGTCACCATCAGCGATGGGGCGCAGCTCAAAGGCCTGGAGAGCAATCCCGTCGTCATTCGCAAAGGAGTAACGGTATGAAAATCTTACTTGCTACCAGCGAGGCCGCGCCTTTTATCAAAACCGGCGGCCTGGGCGACGTTGCCGCCGCCCTGCCCAAGGCCCTGGCGGAGACCCCCAATACCGAGGTCTATGTCTTCCTGCCCTATTACAAGGCAATCAAGGACAACCCGGAGTTTGAGATTGAGTATATCACCAACTTCACCGTCCCCCTGTCCTGGCGCAACGTGTACGCCGGCCTGTTCCGGGCGGTGAGCAAGCGCAAGAAGCTCCAGTATTACTTCATCGACAACGAGTACTACTTCTACCGGGACGGCTGCTACGGCCACTATGACGATGGCGAGCGCTTTGCCTTTTACTCCAAGGCCATTTTGGAGGCCCTCCAGTATTTGGACTGGTATCCCGATGTGATCCACGCCAACGACTGGCAGACCGCAATGGTCCCTGTATTCCTCCGTGCCCACTACATGAACGTGGAGAAGTACCAGCCCATCCGCACGCTGTTCACCATCCACAACATGGAGTACCAGGGCCGGTTCCCCGATGAGTTTGTGGACGAGGTGCTGGGCCTGCCCGAGGATTGGAAGGCCACCATGCACTTTGACACCTGCACCAACCTGATGAAGGCCGCCATCCACACCGCCGACCGGGTGAGCACGGTGTCGCGCACCTATGCCTTCGAGATTCAGGATCCCTACTACGCCCATGGCCTCCACGATGTGCTGCGCCAGCACGCCTACAAGCTCAGCGGCGTGGTCAACGGCATCGACACCGAGGTGTTCGACCCCGCTTCCGACCCCTTGCTGTACGCCAATTTCGACGCCTCCACTCTGGAGAAAAAGGCGGAGAACAAGCAGTTTCTCCAGCAGCGGCTGGGGCTGGCCGTCCGGGACGTACCCATGGTCATCATGATTACCCGCCTTGTGGGCCACAAAGGGGTGGATCTGGTGCAGGCCGTGATGGACGACCTGATGTGGGACGACCTCCAGCTGGTCATCATCGGCACCGGTGAGCGGCAGTATGAGGATATGTTCCGCTCCTACGCCGCCAATTTTCCCCACAAAATGTCCGCCAATATTGTGTTCGACAACACCCTGGCCCATCAGGCTTACGCCGGGGCGGATCTGGTGCTCATGCCCTCCAAGCAGGAGCCCTGCGGCCTGACCCAGTTGATTGCCATGCGGTACGGCACCATCCCCATCGTCCGGGAGACCGGTGGCCTGTTCGACACCGTCCCCGCTTACAACATTGAGACCGGCGAGGGCAACGGCTTTACCTTCAAGAGCTATAACGCCCACGATATGCTGGACGCGGTGCGCCGGGGCGAGGGATTGTTCTACGATAAGGAGCATTGGACCGCGCTGCAAAAGAGCGTGATGGCCTATGACAGTTCCTGGAAGCGTTCCGTGCAGGAATATTGGGATATTTATCACTCTTTGACGGATTAAACGCCAAATTAGGCCGGGAATCATCTGGATTTTCGCTTTGTTTGCATGAAATGAAAAAAGTGAAAATTTATAGTGCAAAAGCCGGTTCGTTTATGCTATAATAAAGGGGCATATTGCAGCGCCCCGTGCGATCACAGCCCGCGGGAGCGGGCTGTGATTTTTTCCCATCAATTCCCCGGCTTTTTGCCGGTCAAGAAGGAGTCAATAAACCGTATGGATCAGAAACAAATTATCTCCCAACTGGAGGACACCCTTCTGGTGCGCTATGGTTGCGCCATGGAGAATGCCTCCCCCCAGCAGGTGTACCGCGCCCTGTGCTACGTGGTGAACGGTATGCTGGCCAGTAAGAGCGCCGAATTCTATAAGAAGAATAAGGGCAAGCAGGTATACTACATGTCCATGGAGTTTTTGGTGGGCACCTCGCTGCGCAACAACCTGTATAACCTGGGGCTGGAGGATATCTTCACCAAGGCGCTGGCGAAGTGCGGCGTGGACATCCACAAGCTGTATGAGATGGAGCCGGACGCCGGGCTGGGCAACGGCGGCCTGGGCCGGCTGGCCTCCTGCTATATGGACTCCGCCTCCACCCTAGATATGCCCATGACGGGGTATTCCATCCGCTATGAGTTCGGCATCTTCAAGCAGAAGATTGTGGACGGCTGGCAGATGGAATTCCCCGACGACTGGCTGAGCATGGGCGACGTATGGCTGGTTCCCCATGAGAGCGAGGCGGTGGAGGTCCGCTTTGGCGGAAACATCCACGGTTGGGAGGACGACGGCATTTACCGTGTGACCCATATGAACTACCAGTCCGTCATGGCGGTGCCCAACGAGATGTATATCTCCGGCTACGGCAGCCGCGCGGTCAACCCCCTGGTGCTGTGGTCGGCCAAGTCCCCCAACAGCTTCGACATGTCCGCTTTCTCCCGGGGCGATTACGCCAAGGCCCTGGAGGGGGACACCATGGCCGAGGTCATCTCCAAGGTGCTCTATCCCGCGGACGACCACATCGAGGGCAAGCGCCTGCGCCTGCGCCAGCAGTACCTGCTGGTGTCTGCCTCGGTGCAGACCATCCTGAAAAAGCACCTACGAGACAACAAGAGCCTGGACAACCTGCCCGACAAGGTGTCCATCCACATCAACGATACCCATCCCGCCCTGTGCGTGCCCGAGCTGATGCGCCTGCTGGTGGACGAGTACAATTACCCCTGGGACAAGGCGTGGGACATCACCTGCCGCACCCTGTCCTACACCAACCACACCGTGATGAGCGAGGCGCTGGAGCGCTGGAATGTGGATTTGTTCCAGCAGCTGCTGCCCCGTGTGTTCCAGATCATCCAGGAGATCGACCGCCGCCTGCGCATCGACCTGCACGGCTACTACGGCAACGATATGGGCAAGATCGAATATATGGCGGTGATCAGTAAGAACGAGATCCGCATGGCGAACCTGTGCCTGGCGGCCTGCCACAAGGTGAACGGCGTATCCAAGCTCCACTCGGAGATTTTAACCAACTCCATCTTCCGGGACTACTACCAGATGGAGCCCAGCCACTTCTGTAACGTTACCAACGGTATCGCCTACCGCCGCTGGCTGTGCCAGGCCAACCCGGAGCTGTCCGCCCTGCTCAAGGAGCTGATTGGCGACGGGTTCACCACCGACTCCACCCAGCTGGAGAAGCTGCTCAAGTATAAGGACGACAAAAAGGTGCTCCAGCGCCTCCAGGAAATCAAGCTGGACAACAAGAAGCGGCTGGCCGATTTGATCCTCAAGCGCAACGGCGTGATTGTGGACCCCAACTCCCTGTTCGATGTGCAGATCAAGCGCCTGCACGAGTACAAGCGCCAGCTGCTCAACGTCCTCCAGATCCTCCACATGTACCTGGAGATCAAGGCTAACCCGGGCGCGCCCTTCCAGCCCCGCACATTTGTGTTTGCCGCCAAGGCGTCTGCGGGATATATTATGGCCAAGCAGATCATCCAGCTCATCGTATCCGTATCCAACATGGTCAACCATGACCCGGATGTCCAGGACAAGCTGAAGGTGGTCTTTATGGAGGACTACAACGTCTCCCTGGCGGAGATCATCATCCCCGCCGCCGAGATATCCGAGCAGATCTCCGTTGCCGGCAAGGAGGCCAGCGGCACTGGCAATATGAAGCTGATGATTAACGGCGCGGTGACCCTGGGCACCCTGGACGGCGCAAATGTGGAAATCCATGAGCAGGTGGGGGACGAGAACATCGTGCTCTTCGGCCTCAAGACCGAGGAGGTCAACGAGTTGTGGCACAATGGCTACAACCCCCTGGACTATGTGCGCAACGACCCCGAGCTCAAGGCGGTGATGGATCTACTCATGGGCGGCATTGGGGGGATGCACTTCGACGACATTGTGCGCTCGCTGAACACCAACCACAGGGGCCCCGCCGACCCCTATATGTGCCTGGCCGATTTCCACGACTATGTGCGCGCCCAGCGGGACGTGGCCGCCATCTACGGCGATAAGACCCGGTTTACCAGGATGTCCCTGGTGAACATCGCCAAGGCGGGCTTCTTCTCCGCCGACCGGGCGGTGGAGGAGTATGCCCGGAATATCTGGGGCATGAAATGACCCGGGCCGCGCCATAGTGCGGGCGGCCGATCCGGCAAGCGTTTCACGTGAAACACACGTTCTAATTTCTGAAGGAGGTCTGGAGAGTGAGAGAGGTCTGTTTTGGCATCGACGTGGGGGGGACTACGGTCAAGCTGGGGCTGGTGAGCAGGGAAGGGGACCTGCTGGACAAGCGGGAGTTCCCCACCTTCCGGGATGTGGCCGCCACCTTTGACGACATCGCCAGCCATATGCGCCAGGTGATGGATTCCTTCCCCGACTGCATCTGTGTGGGCGCGGGGGTGGGTGTGCCCGGCCCGGTGGTGAACCAGTCGCTGGTGACGCTGTGCGTCAACCTGGGCTGGGAAAACCTGAACGTGGCTCAGGAGCTGTCCAGCCGGGCGGGCGTGCCCGTCAAGGCGGCCAACGATGCCAACCTAGCCGCTTTGGGCGAGGCGTGGCAGGGCACCGGCAAGGGCTGCCGCAACCTGGTGCTGTTCACCGTGGGCACCGGCGTGGGGGGCGGCGTCATCTGTGACGGGCGCATCGTTGCCGGGGCCACCGGGGCCGGGGGCGAGGTGGGGCATATGACCGTCCCCTTCCACCCGGACTGGGAGTGCTGCTGCGGCCGGAAGGGCTGTCTGGAGGTCACCTCCTCCGCCACCGGCATCATCCGGGCGGCAAAGCAGTTCTCTCCCTTTAAAGAGATGGACAAGGTGACCGCCAAGGATGTGTACGACGCGGCCGCCGCCGGGGACGAGAACGCCCAGGCGGTGGTGAAGGAGGCAGGGTACGCCCTAGGTTATGCCGCCGCTCTGGTCAGCAGCGTAGTCAACCCGGAGATCATCCTGCTGGGCGGCGGCGTGTCCGCCGCGGGCAGCGCCCTGCTGGGCCCGGTGGAGGCCGCGTTCAAGGCCAACGCACTGTCGGCCTGCGCCGGTGTGCGCTTCGCCCTGGCCCAACTGGGCAATAACGCGGGCATTTATGGTGGCGCCGCCCTGTTCTTCACGGAGTGACACGGTATTTTCCCACGTTTGGAGCAGAATATCAGGAAATCAATAAGGAGTGATTATCATGCTCAAGCTCGATTTGTCCATGCTGGAGGGTGTGGTTTCCCAGGAGCAACTCAACGCCATGGCCCCCGAGGTAGAGGCCGCCCACGCCAAGCTCTATGACCCCGCCGCCCCCGGCTCCGACTTTGTGGGCTGGGTTCGCCTGCCGGAAAACTATGACAAGGACGAATTTGCCCGCATCCAGAAGGCTGCGGCGAAGATTCGGAAGGACTCCCAGGTGCTGGTGGTGATCGGCATCGGCGGATCCTACCTGGGGGCCAGGGCCGCGTTGGAGGTTTTCCCCTCCAACGGGCCTGAGATTTGCTTTGTGGGCTGCTCCCTCAGCCCCAACGAGCTGGACAGCGTAATCCGCAGGCTGGACGACCGGGAGTGGTCCATCAACGTGATCTCCAAGTCCGGCGGCACCACCGAGCCCGCCGTGGCTTTCCGGGTATTCCGGGAGCTGCTGGTGAAGCAGTATGGCGAAAAGGCCAACCAGCGCATTTACGCCACCACCGACAAGGCCCGGGGGGCCCTGAAAACCCTGGCCGACTCCAACGGCTGGGAGACCTTTGTGGTGCCCGACGACGTGGGGGGCCGGTTCTCCGTGCTGTCCGCTGTGGGACTGCTGCCCATCGCCGTGGGCGGCGCCGATATCGAGGCGCTGATGGCCGGCGCCCGGGACGCCATGAACGCCTTTGACAGGCGGGACATGGACAACCCCGTGTGGCAGTACGTGGCCGCCCGCAACCTGCTCTACCGCCAGGGGAAGAAGATAGAGCTGTTCTGTTCCTATGAGCCGTCCTATTCCTTTGTGGGCGAGTGGCTCAAGCAGTTGTTCGGCGAGTCCGAGGGCAAGGACGGCAAGGGAATTTTCCCCGCCTCCGCCCAGTTTACCACCGACCTGCATTCCCTGGGCCAGTATATCCAGGACGGCGAGCGCCACCTGTTCGAGACCGTCATCTACGTGGACGACACGGGCTGCGACATCGCCATCCCCTACAGCGACGACAACGGGGACAACCTGAACTACCTGGCGGGCAAGCCGCTGAGTTTTGTGCGGGAGATGGCATTCAAAGGCACCCTGGCCGCACATAAGGACGGCGGCGCGCCCTCCATGGTGCTGCGCCTGGACAAGATGGACGTTCACGCCCTGGGCGGGCTGTTCTACTTCTTCGAGCTGTCCTGCGGCATCAGCGGCCATGTGCTGGGGGTCAACCCCTTCAACCAGCCCGGCGTGGAGGCGTACAAGAAGAATATGTTTGAGCTGCTGGGCAGGCCCTGAGAAGGGGAGCCTATGATGGACCGTCTGGACAAAAGCAGGCGCCCTTCTCTGGAGGAAATCGGGGAATATGTGGGTAACCCGCTGTTCTCCCAGTTTTGCGGGGAAGTCAAGGACAGATACCAGTGCGCCGAGAGGATTGAATTCAGCGCGTGCAGCATGGAAAAGGGCTGGAACGTGAAATTCAAGAAATCGGGGAAGGCCCTGTGCACCGTGTACCCCAGGGAGGCCTATTTCACCGCCATGGTTGTGGTGGGGCAGAAGGAGAAAGGGCTGGTGGAGGCCGCCCTGCCCAGCTGTGCCGCCGCATTGCAGGAGCTCTACGCCCGCACCCGGGAAGCAAACGGGCAGAGGTGGCTCATGATCGACCTGGAGGACCGGGACGATTTATACCGCGATGTGTTCCGGCTGATGGACATCCGAACAGGCCGGTAATGCAAGCGGTACGGTTTTAGCAAAAAATATTTTTAGCGTATATTGTTTGCAGGCATTTCGCTTACACAAAATTGAGCGTCCATCTAATTCTCTGATACCGGGGCAAGCGGTCAAACCGCCTGCCCCACTTTTTCTGCAAGGACAAGGATCGTTGTCGCGCCTCTCATTTTCTCCCCCTCTTTTTCCGGCTCCAGATAGATTTGTTGGAACTCGTCAAAGGCAACATTAAACTCAACCTCTATCTCATATCGTCCTTTACGTTGAAGGGGTGGCCCTCAAAGGGGTGGATGTCGGCAACTTTTAGGGTCGTGATGATCTCGGACTGGCCCTCCTTGGTGATGGGCAGCGTGAAGTCCTTGGGGATTTCCTCATCCTGTCTTCCGGGGGCGGCGGGGGCCTCGGCCTCCTTGGGCGGTTCGGCAGGCTTCTCCGGCTCGGCGGGGTGGAGGGGGACCAGCTTGCCGGGGATGGGAAGGTCCGGCTTGTCCCGGTGATCCCTGCGGTAGCGGCTGGCCTCCGTCAACGGCATTTCGTACACATCGGCACGAATTTCCAGCATACCGGCCTGTTTCAGCGCCCCGCAGCGGTGGAACCCGCCCACAAGCTGGTACTCGCCCTTCTCGCCCTGGCGGAGAATGACCGGCTTTTCCAGCCCGGACTTCTTGATGCTGTCAATCAGCTCCTTGTAGTCCTTCCGGGGTGTGTCTTTGACATAGGTGCCGGGGAGGGGCTTGATGTCGGCCAGCTTAACAAACCGCAGACCGGCCTGCTCCTGGGATTTACCTTCGCCATCCTTGGCGGGGGTGGCGCCGGTAGCCTCGGGATCAGGCGCGGCCTTGGGCGGTTCGGCGGGCTTCTGGCCCTCGCCGCCCTTGACAGGGGTGGCGCCGGTGGCCTTGG
>OFGO01001280.1_pt1 | contig 19283 bp, 25 predicted proteins | sample 1521761 | NCBI WGS metagenome assembly OFGO01 (sample SAMEA3504128, study PRJEB24116) | mouse gut metagenome | biome: mouse gut; feature: mouse-associated habitat; material: faeces | place: Denmark | collected 2011
CCACGGCCCCGGGATATTGGCTCCATGCCTGCTTAAACCTCTCAAATTCTGCCTCTGCCGCTTTCAGGCTGGATGCGCCGTACACTTTCTTCAATTGGGCTGTATATGTTTTATAGTCTTTAGAGGGTATGTATCTGATAGAATTGCGGATCAGATGCACGATACAGCGCTGGACCACTGCATCCTTAAAAATGGACCTTGCCCCTTCCTCCAGCCCGGATACACCGTCCATGCTGATGAACAGCACATCCTCCACGCCGCGGGCTTTGATCTCATCAAAGATCTGCATCCAGTAATGTTTTCCCTCTGCTTCACCGATCCAGAGCCCTAAGATATCCTTCATCCCGTTTACGTCATATCCCAGGATCACATAAACAGCGAGGTTTTTTGTTTCCATCTCCTTGCGAACCGACACATACAGGCAGTCTACAAACAGGAAGGTATAAAATTTCTTAAGAGGACGGTTCTGCCATTCGTCAGCCGTTTCGATCACTCTGTCTGTGATCGCGGATATCGTATCATGGGATATCCCAAAGCCATAAATATCCTCCACGGTATCGGCAATATCACGCTGGCTCATGCCCCTTGCATACATGGAAAGGACCTTATCCTCGATCCCGCTCACATCCCGTGTACGCTTTGGGATCACCTGCGGTTCAAAAGAGGCATCCCTGTCACGGGGTACCTCTACCGGGATATCTCCGTAAGTAGATTTCAGAGTCTTACTGTTGTATCCATTGCGGCGGTTTTCAGTACTTTTAGGACCATGGTCATTGGATTCGTACCCCAGGTGGGAATCCATCTCTCCCTGCAGCATCGCTTCAAACATGGGGCCAAAGATATCTTTGATCGCATCCTGCATGTCCTCTACATTTTTACAGTTGTACTGCTCCAGGATCGCCTTTGCTATTGCAACAGTCCTGGGGTCTCTTTTCTGTTTTCCTGCCATAAGTGTTGTGCTCATAATCCTTTCATTCCTTTCGTTTTAGAATACCGCACCTTATATAAAAAATAAAGTGCGTAAGTTTTGTTACCGGTAACTTACACACTTTATTTTACACTCTCCCTTTCCTCTTATGTTATAATGCGGAAAGGAACCGGGCGCTTTTCATTCTTTCTACTTTGGTTCTTTCTTATTTTTGTTTCTTTCTTATTTTTGTTTCTTTCTGATTTTTGTTTCTTTCTGATTTTATTCTTTAATATTTCTGAAAAGCACTGTTGAGCGCATAGGTTGAATCGCTGTCTCCCATCACAAAGAAGATTACATTGCCGCGGCTCTCGATCAGCATCGTCTCCGCACTGACACAGATCCATTTATTCAGATCCGCATTGTCTTTCAGTTGCTGCTTGACTGTGTCCACTTTATCCTCTTCCACTCTGAGAAGCACGAGCTGAAAAGCATTGGGGGAGATCATGGGAATGGATGCCGTCGCCTCCGTATATTCTATCTCATCCGTGCCCAGAATCGAAACTTCCATTTCCTCCGTCAGTTCAAAGGTCTCAAAACTGTCCAACCCTGCTTTAAAATCTTCCGACAACTCTGCTTTTTCATAAAGACCGGCTATGATATCCCCGAGACTGCCTTCCAGCTGATCGCTGCTCCCTTCCTTCTGCGTCCCGCAGGCACAGCATAATAATCCTGTTATGATCAGCATAAGCATTACTACTACATGTTTTGTCTTCATTTCCGTTTCTCTGCTCCTTTTTTATCTTTTTCAAACTATTATCTATTGCTTTATTTATCTTTTGCTTTTTTATCTATTACTTCTTTATATCTGTTGCTTTATTTATCTACTGCTTCTTTTACCTGTTACTTCATTTAGTGTTGCTTTATTTATCTATTACTTCTTTTATCTGTTACTTCATTCATCTGTTGCTTCATTTATCTTATCTATTGCTTCTTTATACCTGCTTCTTCATTGCTGCTCTGCTGTTTCTGCCCTGCGTCTGCCTCGCTTCTGTTGAAGCTGCGCATACTGCACATAAACAGATGCATGAATTCCTCCCTGCGTTTCTCAAACTGCTCATAGAAATCCTCCTCTTCCGCATAAGGCTTCTGATAAAACAGCTCCAGAAACTTCACGTTAATTTCCTGTGCAAAACTGTCTGTTGTTTGTTTTTCGATCTGCTCCTGCAGACTTATACGCAGCTCATGCCATGCGGTCAGAAATCTCTCATACTGCGCAAGTGCCGGCAGTTCCAGCCATTTCCTGATCTTGACCTTGGTCCGGTTTCTGATCTCACAGGCATCTTCCAGCAGGAAATAATGCAGCCCCTCCTCATCGTACTTTCTGCCCAGCGGAAACAACCTGCACAGGCCCGGTCTGTACGGATGAATGCTGCATCGGCCCTCCCCATTCAGAAAGCCGCAGGCATCGGTCCCAGACTGCATTTTAAGCGCCGGAAGGATCATTCCCTCCTCCACACACAGCTCCAGCTTCTCCTGCATCAACCCACCAAATTGCAGGCCGGTCGCCTTTTGCAGTAAAAAGAGATCATGGGGATCCAACAGGATGGACTGCCCCATCCCCCGGCAGCAGGCACTGCACCCGCCGCACTCGCCGCAGCCCAGTTTCGCCATATCATTTGCACTTAATAACTGCATAAATTACCTCTCTATCGCCATTTCCGCCCTGCTTCTGTTACAGATTTCCTGCACTCTCTAGCGCGACTGATCTTTAACTCTTTCAGCCTAATTTCTCATGGAAAAACTCCGCGATCCACTTCCAGGTCTCTCTCTGGAAAAACTGTTTATCCGCGTGATCCGCTCCTGCAATGGCAATCAGCCTGACATCGCATCCCGCCTCTTCCAACTTATCATGCAGGACTTCTCCCTGCCCGAAAGGCACCGTGTGGTCGTCGATACCGTGCAGGATCATAAACGGCGGAGCGTCCTTTGTCACAAAGCTCACCGGACATGCTTTCAGGGCTTCTTCCTTCTGCAGCATGACATTCATCCCCAGCATCAGCGACTCCGGCGAAGCTGCCGCCTCCACAGGCGAATTGTAAGGGAACCCGGAAATATCCGTCGGCGGATACCAGGGGCATGCCGCCTGTACCCGACTGGAATAGTCTGTGTAATCTCCCACATCGAAGGCCGGATCATTGGCTAACGCCGCCATTGCTGTCAGATACCCGCCAGCCGACTCTCCCATCACGCCAAAATGTTCTGGCTCGATCCGGAACCGCTCACTGTGCGCGCGCAGATAACGAATCCCTGCCTTGATGTCGATAAGCGGCATCGGATAAGGGCCTTCGTTGCTGGTACGGTACTCCACGCTGGCTACCACGAAACCTGTCCGTGCCAGCTCTGTCAGATAAGCCAGATGAGCCGACTTGTCCATCTGCACCCATGCACCGCCGCAGATCCATACAATACAGGGATAAAGCCTCTCCTGATCTTCCGGATAGATGATATCCATTTTCAGATCCCTTCTCGTATGGCCAAACCAGGCGTCTACCTGAGAAAATGCCATTCCCGTGACCACGGAATATTGCGGTTCTTCCACTTTGATCGTTACTGTCTCTCTCATTTTAGTTTCTCCCTTCTGCTTTGTCTTTTTCTCCGGCATATTGCTTCTTCTTCCGATCATCAAAAAGGGGCTCCTGGACATTCCATGCTTCCTCAAATACCTGCCCCGATTCCACCCACTACGTTATAAATATCTTCACCAGCCATCTGTTCAAAAAATGCCTTCAATTCCAGATTCTTATCCCACTTCGACTGCGGAAACCGGCCATATCTTCTCTTAACATCGTTCATCCTGTCTTCTATGTTCACCACGCCTTCCGCACCGGCAATAGAGTCGCACAGCTGGATCAGCCTGTCATTATCGTCAAAAGACGTCTGTGCAAGCGCGTGACGGAGCTCCTTCGTTTCTTCCTCCGTGATATCGAATTTCCCGATATAACTCTCCAGCTTCCCCTCGTTGAAAGAATGCGTCAGACAGATTCTGGCCGCTTCATCATATCCTGACTGCATCATATACCGCCACCCGTCATAGACATGCCCTAAATGCTTCACCCCGAACTTCCTGCCGATGTCATGCAGCAGTCCCAGCACCCAGGCTTTCTCCGCATCCATCTCCGGACACGCCTGCGCAATCTTCTCCGCACACCATGCCGTCACACGGCTGTGCGCCTCCCATGGGCCGGGATTACAGCGCGCGGCGTCTGCCAATAATGCTTCTGCTTCCTGTCGAGTCGGGTACATGATCGTTTTCCTCCATTTTGTGTCTTTTTGTATGTTTCCGGGATGGACTGCCTGCTGTCTGGTAGTCTCTTTCTCGAACACGACCTGCTGAATTGTCTTCAGTATTTTGCTTCGCAGCTTCTCCGTTAAGTATGCTGTGTTCAAATCTGCGATAATCAAAATTGTTCACTGTGGGTACCATTGCCGCAAAAATATCTGATAAGCATATGGAGATTCCTCTTTATGACCTCAATCAAAAATTTTCCTCAAAACACTTCTCCAGTATAACATATTGCTCCAAAAACATTCAACAATATATCTTGTCCAAATAAATCTATGCCCATCGCACTATACAAATATGCCTTTGCGGTTTGAAACAGATAACATAAAAGTGAGATACAAGTAAAATCATTCCCAGACAAAAACATCCTGCCTGCGGCAGAAATCATCTGCTGCAGACAGGACATTTCATAGAAACCTGTTTTGCTGACAACCAATATCCGATCATGCACCTGTCGGCTTATGGAAAAATGGCATTTTCAGTGCTAATTACATACAAAAGCTGCACTATGTTTATTTAAATCTCCATCATAAATCTATACGAAATAGTTATTTTTTAATGCAATATCACCGGTTCTTTACCAATGCCACTATCGCAAGAACAGCATTCACCAAACACCAGAATGCCCATACATTCAAGTCCGTAAAGCTCCCTGCAAGAACAAATCCGAAAAATGAAGCCAGTCCAAAAAGAACTATCAGTGCGATATTTCCACCGTTTCTTTCACTCTTTCTTGTAGCAACCGATACAATTCCTCCGGATAACATTAATATAGCCAGAATAATGCCTCCGCTTCCGCTTGACTCTCCATTATTTGATAATGCATTATAAGCCCCTGCCGCGCAGGACTGGAATGAAACCACGATAAAAAGTATCATGGACAATATACCCGAAACTAATTTCCAAGGTGCCAGGGGTGCCGTTTTTCTCTTCTTACTATTCCCGGAAAAAGAATTTGCAGAAGACGTTTGCGCACTGGTCGAACCAGCCAACTTCATGTCGTAACCGCATTTTGGGCACTTTACTAATTGACCTGGTTGAACCTCCGATATTAAATTCTGACATTTTGGACATTTTACATTTGCCATTATGAATCCTCCTCTTTTGTAAGATATTGATATTCAACCACATATGAAAGAAATAGACTGATTGGACATTTTACATAATTATTGGTTATTTTCTCTCTGTCAAATAAAACTCCATTCTGTCAAAATCTTTATATGTGGATAACTGCTTTGATATCGCTGCTGACGTATCTGTTTTTGAAATTTGAAATTTAAACTGATTACTGCTCCAAACATTATCTGAAAAATGAATTTCAATATTTTCCCAGTCCTCAGGAACTTCATACCCTATACATCCCAGCATTTTCATACCCGGAGCTATGCTGCCGTCCAGTTGTTCGCCGTCTTTTTCCATCAACGCGCTAATCGACAGATTTGTTGAATATCCGTCCACGTATGCATCAAAACTCAAAGTACTGCTCACAGCCACTTCTGAATCAGAATTATTGGATATCTCAAACTCTACAAGGACAAATACTTTTCCGTCATCCGGGGAATTCCATTCAGAACCGTAGCTTTCCTTATAATCCGTCATCCTTACCTGCACGTCATTCATTTCTGCTGTTTCCAATAGCCCAAATGTATCTTTTCCAGATGACTGCGTTGTGGTATTCCTTTGATTTGATATTTCACCTCTTGTACTTGAGTCAGGCATCATACCGAAAAAAACAAGCAGTACAATCCATGCTGACGCTATACCCAGTGCGACACCGGAACACGTCTTTTTCATCTCATCTTTTCTACACAAATCAATTATAGCTAACACGATTCCAACCGGAGACAAACATCCCAAGACTGAAAACACCAGTGCTAAAATCCCCAATGTAGAATTTTTGATTGGAATCGGCTCTATCTGCACTTCTTCGATGGGCTCCTCTTGTTCCTGCCTTCTCCTCTCCGGTTCGGCTCTCGCCTGCTGTACCCTCTGATAATTAATCTGCTCCGCCATCTGCCTTGTCTGTTGAGCAGTTTTTCCTCTTGTTTGTTGTGTAGTTGGCGAGCCGCTCTTTTCAACCAACGGTATATTACAATGAATACATTTTACCGTCTGGCCAAAATACTCTCTTCCACATTCCGGACATACTCTTGACATATATCTCCCCCAATCCGTATTATACTCTTCATTTCAACACACAATACTGCTTTTTCCTGTCATTATGTGACACAATTTCATATCACAGAAGAGAGTTTGCAATAAACCTGTTCGCATTACATATGCCACGGTCTTTCATCGTAACAGACATATCTTTCTCAGCTGTTCCTCTTATACTTCTTTTGTTTTTCCTTCATATTTTTTGTATCTCATTTCGCTGAATTGATTTCTGTCCTCTGTTTCTTTTACAGAATTTACAGTAAGACTCCACTCCCCGTCTACCGTCCATGTTTCTCCAATTTTATATTCTTTGACTGTATCCTTTTTCTGTTGATTTTCATAAACTGGGCGTGATTCTGTATCCGAACCGCTCTCTTTGTCCAAAGCCATTCCGGCAATGACCAGAAGCCTCCACATTCCCAATCAAAGCTCCACATTTTGAACATCTGACATTGGACATTTACATTATCACCCGCTTTCTTCTTTCTGTACATAAAAACAGTCTCTTCTTCTAATTATATTTATAATATTCATTTTGTCAACTAATAGTTACTTATTATATAACTATTAGTTTGTTAATTCTATGATCGGTTACAGTTAAAATAGAAGAATAAAAAACGGATTGGAGTCATTATGGATCGCACAATTTTGGGAAAACGTTTACGGGAGGAACGCCTGCACTGCGGCATGACGCAGGAGCAGGTGGCAGAATATATTAATGTTTCCACTACCTATGTGGGCCTGATCGAGCGCGGTGAACGCTCCGTGACCCTGGAGAAACTCATTCTCCTGGCAAAATGTTTTCATGTAACGATTGACTATCTGCTGGAAGATTCGCTTCCCGTCACAGATTCTGTTCAGGATAAAATGATGTTCTCCCTATGGCATTCCGCCAACGAACAGGAACGCAGCATGATCCTGTCCATAATCCGTTCCGTCTTAAATAACTGACATAAAAATGACCTTATCCGTAATATCACTGTTTGTAATATTATAGATAAAGTCATTTTCCATTTGGTCGGCTGTGAGCCGACAGATCTGCCGAAATTACTTCTGCGGCCTGACCATTCCCAAGATATCGTATTTTACATGATTTTCTATCATAATTCCCATATTAAAAATAAAAATCCACAGTAAAATCCGAAACACCAGCGTAACCGCCTTCGGAAACCTGCATGTTAAGAAGAACTTTCGATCCCAATCTGCCACATTAAACAGGACAAGCGTAGCAGCCCAGATACATAAAAACTGGGACAATGCCTCCAACATAAACACTTCGACGGAAGATGTATATTCCTGCATAGGTAACACAGTAACCATTACCATAAAAGCATATCCAATCGTTGCAACAACGTTCTTCCACAGAACACCTGTCCGAAAACCTGGAACCCCTCTTATGACACAGCCTTGATTCTTACGCACTTTCCTTCTGCCACCTTCTTCCGGTACCACATCTTTGTATGGCGATATCTCTGGAAGAATTTTCCTGTCCAAATCCCTCTGTTCTGCCTGCCCCAGAGTAACCCCCGCATGGGCCTGTCTTTCCCGCCGCCCGCTCTTTCGTGCTAAAAGCTCCTCCACAGTACTCTTTAACTCCTGTATCGTCTGAAAACGATTTTCGGCATCCATCTCTATACACTGTCTGATAACCTTCTGCAAGGCAGGTCCACCGTAAAGATGCTGTGTCGGCAATTCTCCCGTCAACAGCTTATTCATCAACACACCCACAGCATAGACATCCGCCCTGGCATCTGTCTGCCTGTAACCGAACTGCTCCGGCGCCGCATAACCGGCTGTTCCGAGGATCTCCGTGTCCTGCCGTTTCCCTTCTTTTATGCTTCTGGCGATTCCAAAGTCGATCAGCTTCACGACACCGTCATTAGAAATCATTACATTTTCAGGCTTAATATCTCTATGCACGATTCCCCTGTTGTGAATCTCAAACAAGGCATCACAAAGATCACTGACAATACTGCACACCTGCTCTTCCGTCAGGACTCTCCTGCTTTTCCTGTATTCCTCCAGTGTCACCCCATTGATAAACTCTTCGATCAACAGTCCCTTCTTCCCATCCTGCGCAACGGCATGAATACGGGCTATATTTCTGTTGACCACATCTTCCAGCCTGCCGCAGACTTCCGCCGCCTCAGGGCTGACATACTTCTTCACATATATTTTACCGCTGCCTTTTCTCTTCGCAAGGAACACCTCTTTGTCGATCCCGTCACCAAGACAGGTCAGCGTTTCAAAACTCTCCTCAAGATACTGCATTTTTCTGTTTGCTTGTTCCGGCATTGACAATTCTCCCGTATTCCCTATAATAAGATAAGTGTTCAGGCTGCTCCAGTCTGCTATCTCAAATATACCACAAACGAGGGCCATTGTAATGAAAAAATCCACCGGCGAATTACTGGAACTGCTAAAACGCACTTCCGTTCCATCTTCTTTTATGGAAAACGCCTCCAAAGATCTAATCCGGCAGATACCATTGTCAAAATATCTAAACCAAATCCTGGACAGCCACTCCCTGCAAAAAAGTGAACTGATCCGCCGCTCCGGCTTAGACCGCAGCTATGTATACGATATTTTATCAGGAAAAAGAGACCCTTCCCGCGACAAGGTCCTGGCACTCTGCTTCGCCGTACCACTTTCCGCTGATGAAACCCAAAAGCTCCTCAAAACTACCGGTTATGCGCCTCTTTATGTCCGGCTTGAACGGGACAGCATTATTTTCTTCGGGCTGCAGCACGGCCTGCCCCTCGCGGATACCAATGAACTTTTGTACGAAATGAATTATACTTTATTGGAATAGCGCAGATAATACTCTGGCAAATTGTGGATTTCATATACATTTTTTCTGAAAAACGCTTTTAAATTGTTTATATCTGGTATTGTAGACGCCAAAATAACTTGCTACAATATGCCCGTAAACAGAAAAAGAGTTTGTAAGAAATGCCAACGACACGGCAAGGAGGAATGCGTATGAAAATTTTTAATATCGAAAATCCAGAGAAATTTCTTGATGTGATCAAGCAGTGCAGGGGAAATGTAGAACTGATCTCCAAACAGGGCGACCGGTTGAATCTGAAATCAGAATTAACCAAGTACATCGCGATCAGCCAGCTTTTTACAGATAACACTTTTATTAACGAAATGGAACTGATCGTTTCCGAACCCGAAGATATGAAGATCCTTCTGGACTATATGATGGAAGGCACCAGATAAAATGTGAATATCCTGGTCCAGCTCAACTTATCTCGTAACTAACTTGAATTTTTCAGTCTGACATGTTATATTGTACACATAAAAGGAAGCAGCCGCCCACAAAGTGGTTAGCCTCCAGTTGACGTAAAGCCTGCCTTCACCGGCCAAGTGACAAGGCAGGCTTGTTTATTTTCCTGTACTTTCCAGCTATCATGCCCACTGACAGTATCTTTCAAAAAGGACAACGCAGAAGTATTGTGATGTGCAGAATATCCTACAAGAAGCACACCCACTTCTTGTATTTGAAAATTATCCGCCTGATAAAGTTCAATCCCCATGTTGAAACAATGCTCAGGAGAATGTGACTTATAATATTTCTCTGCTTCACTTTTGCAGGTTTAAGACTATCTTTTTCAGGAATTAGTTCGCTAAATACTTCATATACTCATCCATTTACCATATCTCCAATACAGATTTTCTATTCTCCACAACTGCAGACCAACTTCAATTCAGGCAGGGCGTGCAGATGGCGGAAATGAATTGCGGCTGAATCCGGCAACACATCTGCTCCGTCAATGAAAATCAACGCAGCCTGCTCTCTCAAGCCACTTTGCAACACCATTGTCTTCGTTGCTCTCTATCACGCCATCGGCAATCGCCTTCAACTCTTCCACCGCATTCTCTACGGCATAGCATTCATCCGATATTTCAAACATCGGAATGTCATTGATCGCATCTCCAAAAGACACCACCCGGTCACATTTCCAGATCTTCTTAAGCTTCCGAACCGCCTCTGCCTTCGTAGCCTTTGCCGGCATGATTTCACACCAATACTCCGGTCTGTAGAGTTCCTGCTGAAGGGTACAGCGGAATCTTGCGTCTTTCGAGAAAATGTCATACACCGGCTTCATATCCTGCTGTTCCCCGATACAAGTAAAATAAAACATATCGCCCTGGTATAATTCCTCTGCGGACATGACAGGGCGAAGCCGCCTGTCCCCCTTCCGATTATCCAGATATCTGCGGATTCCTTCATTCTCTCTGGATACGATCCACGATACCTTCTCCGCCCCTTCCACAAAAGAATACACCAAAGGGCTGATACCAAGCCGGTTCAGAATGTCCGTCACCCGCTGCATCTCTTCCGGACGGAAACTTTCCCGGGATAATATCTGCCTTGTAGCTGGGTTAATAATGAAAGCTCCGTTATATACGATTACCGGAATATTTGTCGACAACCCCTGCGTAACGATGGACGCAGATGAGAGCGATCTCGCTGTCGCGTAGGTAAATGCCATTCCCTGTTCGATCAGATGGTTGATGATCCGGATGCCCTCCGGATAAATTCTCTCCTGCTTATTCAGCAGCGTACCGTCCAGATCTGTTACATATAAGGTTTTACTCAGCAGGGATATAATCGGTGTTGTGTCCGAAACAGCTATCATTCCATCACTTCCTTTAGGTATTTAACCGTTTCAAGTTCCTCTTCTATTTCATCCTCGGACATATCAATATAAGATAACCCCGTTTTTCCATATAAGGTAATCAGGTCGATTTTAAATATCCCAAGAATTTCAGCCGCTTTTCCATGTGATATCATTCCCTGCTGTATATAGGGATACAGTATCATGGCATTTACCTTAAGCTGTTCATCCTTATTTGATGGCATTGCAAATTCTACCATTTCATCGGGCATTTCCATACTTACTACTGCCATACCTTCCACTCCCTTTCACTTGCTTATACAGGTTACTCAAAATTTGGCTTATTCATATTTATTATATACCCAACGGCCTCCTTTCTCAATCTGTACCCGCTTTCTTATTTTCTTCCATTTTAAGAATATTTCTATACGGCTCCAATTCCAATTAGCTTTCCAGTCCCTTTGATTTTGCAACGGCCGCTTTTCAAACAGATACGCTGCCCATTCATTATGTCCACCAGTGCAGTCGCAGGCACCAAATAATCATTTTTCAGTTCCTGATAACTACTATCGTTTAAAGAAAAACCGCCGGATTGAATCTGTCCGGCGATTTCTTTCATGACCATCTGCATTTCCTGTAAAGCATCCACAATACGCTGTATATTCTCTTTTTTACCGACTTCGACTATATTTGAATATATACATTCTGTCTGAATCATTTATAAATTTCTTCACATATTTTTCACCGCATTTTCAAACTCCTGCTCTGTCTCTACAAAACGGTAAGGCTCATATTCCCCATATGCAGAAGGACGGCTTATTGTCACAAGCTGTATAGTATCATACCCCACAGCCCGCATCAGCTTTTCTTTAAAATCCGCTAAATGCTGGCCATGCGTCATCTGAAGCGCAAGACACCCTACATCATTAAACTTCTTAGCAACCAGATAGCACATTCTCCAACACCTCCTTAAACTCATTTTCATTTCTGATTCCGGCATCTTCATATGCCCGACGCAACATGCTTCCTATGTGGTTTTCATATTTTCTTTTATAGACATACTTATGAAGCCAGTTATTCAACTGTCTGGTGGTCTGGGTAATACCTGTCATATTTCATCATTGCCGATTGAATACTTTTTATACGGTAGTCTATCACTACCCCACGGAGCAGCTCACAGGTATCTGTAGTGGTCAAGCATTTTTGGAATCTTTCCGAAGTTAGTTGAAATAAAGCTTTTATCAAATGGTAAAACATGGTATAATAAGCACGAATTTTAAAGCGTTTGCGGGAGTTGATACCATGGATGAATTTATCAAGGAGCTTGATCCAAATCTGGATTATCTGGAGCATAAAATAATAGGGAATGAAGTCATTATTTATGCAGTCTCAAACAGAAAAATATGCAGATGCCCTTATTGCGGCTCTGAATCGGCGCGAATACATAGCCGTTACGAAAAAAGTTTTCAGGATCTTCCAATCATGAGCAAAAAAACAAAAGTCGTTATTGAAAACAGAAAATTCTTCTGCGACAATCCAGACTGTGGATTCACTACTTTTGCAGAGCGTTTCGACTTCCTGGCACAAAAAGGGAAAAAGACAAAACGCCTGATTGAAAAAATCGTGGATGTTTCCCTGAATACAAGCTCTACCACTGCTTCCAGGACGCTGAAAGACGGGATTGCGGATGTTGGCAAAAGCACCATCTGCAGTCTCTTAAAAAAAAGATATGCCAGTTCCTGAGAAAGAAGCCGTTACAAAAGTCTGCATTGACGATTTCGCATTTCGGAAAAGAAAAACCTATGGGACTATCATGGTAGACATTGACACGCACCGGATCATTGACCTGCTGGCGTCCCGGGAAAGTACGGATGTGGCGGAATGGCTGAAAAGCTATCCGAATCTTGAAGTTGTATCCAGGGATGGCTCTGTTTCCTATAAAAGCGCCATTGAACAGGCTGGAAGCCATCTGCAGCAGGTCAGTGACCGTTTTCACCTGGTGAAGGGGCTTACGGATGCGGCAAAGAAATTTTTGTCACGTCTTCTGGAAGCAAATTTTATTCTCCCAACGGAAGCATCCCATTATGATGGAAAACCTACGGGGGATTACTGGGATAAACCAGTCAAAGAAGACGCACCTGCCGCTGAGCACAACGCAAATGTTAAAAAGAAAATGAAGACAGTGGAACAAGTACGGGAATTCAGGAAACAGGGATTGAACAAAAGTGAGATTGCAGGGATTGTCGGAATAAACAGGGTGACGGTGGCAAAATACCTGAAAGATGATTTTAACCCTTCCAGCGCTTATTACAATACGACGATCCCCAGTAAAATAAAGCCCTATTCTCAGGAAATAAAAAATATGCTCAGTGAGGGGAAAACTTTCAAGCAGATCAGCGCAGTGATTCGGGAAAGGGGATATGATGGCGCGGATGGAACAATTCGTATGTTTGCTACAAGGGAACGGAGGCTCATGAAGGAAGCTGCCGAACAGGGAGGAAGTGGAGAAAAGATCGAACGGAAGTGGCTGATCAGCCTTTTGTACCACCCTGTTGATGAGGTTCGTTCCCTCAGCCAGGATCAACTGGACAGGATCATAGAAGAATATCCCATCATAGGGCGTGTTTATAATGCTGTGACAGGATTCAAAGGGGCACTGTTTGGCAAAAAAGAGGCCGAGCTTGATAGATGGGCAGAAGAAACCGCAGCTCTTGAGATAGATGAACTGGAGAGTTTTATAAACGGAATCAAAAGAGATATTACCGCAGTAAAAAACGCCATTCGTCTTGATTACAATAATGGACTGGCAGAAGGAAGCGTGAACAAGCTGAAAGTTGTCAAAAGGATCATGTATGGCCGCAACAGTTTTGAGTTGCTGAAAGGGAAACTGTTACGGCTTGAATTAAAACGCAAAATCAACTAACTTCGGAAAGATTCCATTTTTGTAACACTTGTGGCTAAAAAATATTTCTTTTATTACTAGGATTGCGGCGGTTTCCGCCACCCTTGACAGACGTCCAAAGGGATGCTGCCAGATGGGTACCGACGGCGAAGAACTCAGGAACAGGATTTTACCTTATGCCCGCCGTCGGGGTTGGAAGTGTAACATCCCTTTTGGCATCCGTCAAGGGCAGGCCCCTGCAGGGTGGCTGCTTTTCCTTCCTCCGGCTCGGAATCTTGGAACAGCCGGCCTGCACCCGCTCTTATGCGCACCGTGCTTCAAAAGGGGTTTTATATCCGTTATAGGAATGCGGCCGCATATGGTTATATGTGACATAGGCGAATTCTTCCACTGTCTGATACAGGGCTGATTCTTCCCTGAATTCATACAGCTTTGTGCATTCGTTCTTCAATGTGTTGAAATATCTCTCCATTGGGGCATTGTCGTAGGGGTATCCGGCTTTACTCATGCTCTGGAGCACATGAACGGATTCACAAAACCCTGTGAAAGCTTTCGATGTGTACTGGCTCCCCTGGTCACTGTGCAGGATAAGCCCGTCTTCGGCCGGCCGCTGTGATTCCAATGCTTTTTGCAGTGTGCGGATCGCCAGTTCACTGGTGATGTGCCTGTCCGTTATGCTGGCGACCACGCTCCGGTCATGGAGGTCTATGATGGTGCAGTTGTACCGGACATCCCCGTTCTTCAGGAACAGGTAGGTGAAATCCGTACACCATTTCTGATTTGGCCTGTCCGCATGGAAGTCCTGCCCCAGTCTGTTTCCGAATATTTTATGCGGATTCCCGGGTTTTTCCTCCGGTTTTTTTTGGCGGACGATGGAATGCAACCCCAGTTCCGTATTCATATATTTATGGATTGTTGTCGCACTGTATCTGTATCCCCTGCGTTCCAGATAGGCCATCATGCTGCGGTACCCGTCCACCCCATTATGACTATGATAGACTTCGTCGATCTGCCTTTGGACTTCCGCTTTTTTGGCATAATAATCCGCCTTCCGGTGTTTCCGGTAGTTATAGTAGGCATTCGGGCAGATCCCCAGCCGCCGCAACAGCCAGCGGATGCCGAATTCTTTATGGTGTTGTTCGATAAACCGATAAGCCTCTAATCGATTTCCTTCGCAAAGAATGCCACTGCTTTTTTTAGGAAGAGATTTTCTTTCCTCGCTTCTTCCAGTTCCTTCCGCAATCGGAGGTTCTCCTTCATAAGTTCCATTTCATTTGGAGCATCAGGATTGGTTTGGGCTTCAGCCTGGCATTTTTTGCTGAATTCACTGCACCACTTGGAGATACTGGCTTTGGATACGCCATACTCTGCAGTGATGCTTTTGTAGGTTCGTCCTTCCTCCTCATGGAGTCGGATGATCTTCTTTTTAAATTCGGGAGTGTAGTTTTGTGACATAATGAGTACCTCTTTCCTTATGACTTTGAGTATATCTCATTAGCCACTCCCGTTACAACTTTAGTATAGCACTTCAGAAAGTCATCGTGAAAAAATTGAAAAATCACTTGACACATGATTGTCGGATAATTATGATAAAATGATTTAGATTTTAAAATCAAATGGCAGGCTTGGGGATGAAAGGAGATTTTATGTTTGACTATGTAGAAGATAAGGAATTTTTAAGCCGTATGCGGAATTTATGTGGTGAGATAATGCAGGATTTCTGTCACTGTTTGAAAGAGGACTATGATATTGGCGCAGTATTCTTCCTTGTGGGGAGCGGCGCACGAAACCTCATCGTACAAAACGCTTCGTTGCCGATTGATTTGGATTATAACCTTGAAATTGTAAGGTGTGAACATTTTGAGGATTGTGGCTTTTTAAGAGAATGTGCAAGAAAAACCTTTAATAAGGTGCTGAACGAATATGGGTGGGGGGATTGCGATAATTCGACCTCTTCTCTGACTACGAAAAAAGTGCATTTTGTTGAAGGCAATCCTACCGAATTTTCAATGGATGTCTGTATTGTTTGCAGGGATACAGAGGAACATTTTTACAGACTAAAACTTAAAAAGACAGGGTTTACTTATCTGGATGAATACTATTGGAACGAAGCCCCTCATTCTGCGGGAATACAGAAAAAGGCTAAGTATATCAAGAAAAGGGGAAAATGGCAGCTTGTCAGGACGCAGTATCTGGATATTAAAAACAGATACCTGCGGCAGAACGACCACGACCATCCTTCTTTCATATGCTATATTGAAGCTGTAAACAATGTATATAATGCAAGAATGAGTTGGAAGTAAACTGAATAAATTTGAAGAATCGTCACAGGTAGGGGGTGCGAATCTCTACAGGTAGGGCTTCCAGGGAACGGCGCGGGATCACTTGTGCAAAATCGCGAAATGGAAAGTGAAAATCAGGATACATAGAATTAACTTCAGAGGTAAATTGTAATCTTGAAGAAATGGGATATCTGTGCTATTATAGATTTACCTCAAAGGTAAATCTGAAAGAGAGGTGTTGGTTTGGATATCACGTACAAGAATAAGAAAATCGAAAAGGTTTGTACGGATGCCAAAACTGCAGAGAGAACTTACGGTCGAGAGATGGCCGATAAAATACATCAGCGTATAGATGAAATGGATGCTGCGGACACTGTTGAGATGATGATAAAGTTCCATATCGGACGATGCCATCCGCTTACGCAGAATAGAAAAGGACAATACGCAGTGGATTTGGTTCATCCGTACAGATTGGTATTCGAGAAAAATGGCGACGAAATCCAAATAGCAAACATTTTGGAAATAGTCGATTATCATTAATGGTCAAGATGACAAGTCAAGGAGGTAGCACTATGGTGAGAAGTCGCAGTTATATTGCAACGCCACCTGGGGCGACAATTAAAGAGCAGTTGAACAACAGAGGTATGAGGCAGAAGGAGTTCGCAGCCAGGATGGATATGTCTGAGAAGCATATCAGCAAGCTTATTAATGGTGATGTACGGCTTACACCTGAGACCGCAGTTAGGTTAGAGATGGTTTTAGGTGTTCCGGCTAAGTTTTGGAATAATCTTGAGGCAATCTACAGAGAGAAGATTATAAAGGCTGAAGCAGAAAATGCAATGGATGCTGATACTGAAATGGTTAAACAATTTCCTTATAGCGAGATGGCAAAATTCGGATGGGTTCCAGAGACCAGAGAAGCTAAGGAGAAAGTGGTCAATCTTAGGAAATACTTTGAGGTTGTTGAGCTCTCACTTCTTGGGAGTGAGCAGATTACGAGAATTGCCTGCAGGCGTCTGGCAATTACAGAAAAAAGTGATTTGGCGTTGATGGCGTGGGCACAGGAGGCAAAAATTAAGGCGCGTGATATCCAAACCGCTCCGATCAATATCAAGGGATTGATCTCTGCTATGCAGGAGATAAGAAAAATGACGGTACTTAAACCTAAGGAATTTTGCCCACAGATAAAGCAATGTCTTGCGGAATGCGGAATTGCTTTGGTTTTTCTTCCGCATCTTAAAGGATCGTTCCTTCAGGGAGCTTCCTTTGTGGATGGAAGTAAGATTGTCGTTGGGCTTACAGCAAGAGGAAAGGATGCAGATAAGTTTTGGTTCAGTTTGTTCCATGAACTTGCTCATATTGCTCTCGGACATGTGGGACAGTCTAATGGCACATCTGTAGATGATGAGAAGGCGGCTGATAAATGGTCTGGTGATACGCTGATTGCTTCTGAAGATTTTGAAGTTTTTAGAAGGGATAGAGATTATTCCGAGAGAAGCGTACTTCAATTTGCAAAAGCTCAGGGGATTGCACCTGGAATTGTAGTTGGAAGAATGCAATTAGAAGGAATGATTAAGTACAGCATGTTGAATAATTTGAAAGAGAAATATGAAATAGCTGTATAAAGCCATTGTTTATCAAGAAATTTTTTGAGGGGTCATGTGAAGAGCATGGCCCTTTTATTGGGTTGCGCGCCATGGGCGTGCTTTAACGGGTGAAAGTGGTGTGTTCTGCAAGCCGTTATCAGCCAGCCGGCGAGTTGGAGACCGGGAGACAGTTTTGGAGGCGGTTCCTTTCACTGGGCATAAAGCAGGTCAGCCCACTCACTACCCTGTGATTTGTAGTGTACCGGATATCCCTATGACAGCAATTATAAAAGAGAAATTCAGGGCAGCAACCCTTTTTCATGGTGTTTTGTGCCTTGAGCAAAGCGAAAGGAATGGATATAACTATGAGTAAATATACTGATGAAGACATTAGAGAAATGAAAAAGATAACATGTAAGATAGCGGGAGACTATCTTGGGATATCTTCTATGGCGGTGAGTATAGGTATGAGGAATAATTTACTACCAATAGGTTTTGCTATTCATAACGAAGAAAGGGATAGAGCTTATTCTGAAAGTTGGTCTTATCAAATAATTGGAGAAAAATTAATCGCATATAAGTATGGTCGAACTTCGGAAGTTCAAGTTCAGAATATAGAAAAGAGTCTTAATACTATTATTGAACAGTTTGAATCAATGAAAAAAGATCTGGTTTTTCTATTAAGCGAAAACGAAACTCAGCAGAATTAGAATTGTTCGAGTATGCGTTTTCGCTTGGAAAATACGAAGATACTGAAAAAGGCTACGAAGGGAAGGAATGTATGGGATGGAGAATGAAAAAGGAATAAGCAAAATAGAACGAAAGAAATTATACCGTTACCTGAATCTGATCATGAATATGTGTCGGTTATATTAAATGGTGCAAGAATTCAAAGAGTTAAAACGATAAAGAAAATGGAAGCAGTTACAAGAGAACAGGAAAATACTTATGATATTACACATGTGGTAAATGTGGAAGACTCATATTTGGGAATAATGGATTATCTTGAGGAAAAGGAGCGTGCCAAAGTAATTAAAGAAGCGTGTTCCATTAAGATTGTCGAGGGAGCAAGACTACATCCAGTACTGGTTAAGTATAAAAAGGCTATGGCTGATTATCGGGTTAGACTAAAAGAAGCACAGAGTAAGCCGTATTATAACCCAAGACATAGTAAGCCCGATGGGGAACCTGCATTTTTTACTGATTTATCTGAGGACGGTGTGGCAAGAACAATAGCAATCTTGAATGCTTTGTATAAAGTGATCGAAACATTAGGTGGAAGTGTAAATGATGATCTTTCAGTAAAAATCCATAAGGATTCGGTACGTTTTAGATTTGCAGAGGGCCAGAACAAAATAAAACATGAACTAACTAAAAAGGAAGCTCAGGAACTTGTAAAATATGAGGATTATCTAAAGCATGGAGCTTCCTGTATAATTCAAATATGGTAATCCCAAGAAAGAAGGTTGAGAAAA
>OFGO01001282.1_pt1 | contig 19269 bp, 16 predicted proteins | sample 1521761 | NCBI WGS metagenome assembly OFGO01 (sample SAMEA3504128, study PRJEB24116) | mouse gut metagenome | biome: mouse gut; feature: mouse-associated habitat; material: faeces | place: Denmark | collected 2011
GAAGCTGGAGGATAAATTACGTGGGCAATTACGCGGAGGAGATTAACAAAAGAAGAACTTTTGCGATCATATCGCATCCGGATGCGGGTAAGACAACATTGACAGAGAAATTTCTGCTGTATGGCGGCGCGATCAATCTTGCGGGCAGTGTGAAAGGGAAAGCAACGGCAAGACATGCGGTCTCCGATTGGATGGAGATTGAGAAAGAGAGAGGAATCTCCGTTACATCATCGGTACTGCAGTTTGAGTATGACGGATTTTGCATCAATATTCTTGACACACCGGGACACCAGGATTTCTCGGAGGATACGTACAGAACGCTGATGGCGGCGGATTCGGCGGTCATGGTCATTGACGCATCCAAAGGAGTGGAGGCACAGACGCGCAAGCTTTTTAAAGTATGTGTTATGCGCCATATTCCGATCTTTACATTTATCAATAAGTTGGACAGGGATGCCAATGATACGTTTGAACTGCTTGATGAGATCGAGAAAGAACTGGGGATCGCGACCTGTCCCATCAACTGGCCGATTGGTTCCGGTAAAGGATTTAAGGGTGTTTACGAGCGTGCAAGCCGTAGTGTCATCACCTATGCGGATACAGAGAAGGGAACGAAAGAGGGACATGCTACCCGAATACCGATCGAGGAAGAGACAGCTTTGACGGAACAGATTGGAGAGGCGCAGAAAGCGCAGCTCATGGAAGAGATAGAGTTGTTAGACGGAGCCAGTGCCGAATACGATCTGGAGCAGATACAGGCAGGAGAATTGACACCGGTCTTCTTCGGATCGGCGCTTACGAATTTTGGAGTGGAGATTTTCTTGCAGCACTTTTTGCAGATGACGACAACACCACTTCCCAGGAAGGCAGATGTCGGTCTGATCGATCCGGTGGAACATGAATTTTCGGCCTTTGTCTTCAAGATTCAGGCTAATATGAATAAGGCGCACAGGGACAGAGTCGCATTCATGCGTATCTGTTCCGGAAGATTTGATGCGAGTGCTGAGGTGAAGCATGTACAGGGAGGCAAGATCATGCGCTTGTCACAGCCGCAGCAGATCATGGCAGATGAGCGTAAGATATTGAGTGAAGCCTATGCCGGAGACATTATCGGTGTTTTTGATCCCGGTATTTTCTCGATCGGTGATACGATCTGTATGCCGAAAGAACAGTTTGCATATGAGGGAATTCCTACTTTTGCGCCGGAGCATTTTGCGAGAGTACGGCAGCTGGATACGATGAAGAGAAAACAATTTGTGAAAGGCATCACGCAGATCGCGCAGGAAGGCGCTATCCAGATCTTCCAGGAATTCAATACGGGTATGGAAGAGATCATCGTAGGAGTGGTAGGAGTACTGCAGTTTGATGTATTGAAATATCGTCTGGAGAATGAGTATAACGTAGAGATCAGGTTGGAGAATCTTCCGTATGAACATATTCGCTGGATCGAGAATACGGAGATCGATCTGGATAGACTGACCGGAACATCGGATATGAAGAAGATCAGGGACCTGAAAGGAAATCCGCTCTTATTATTTGTTAACCAGTGGAGTGTCGGCATGACCCTGGATAGGAATGAAGGGCTGATCCTATCGGAATTTGGCCGGAACTAGTACACTAGAGGCAGGGCAGTGTGCGCGGAATGAGAGGATATGCATATGAAAAGAACAGGCTTATTATTGATCGGTATGTTGGTTGTTACGGGATGTTTGACTTATGCATGGCGGATACTGCCTCGTCAGGAAAGCGATCTGTATATTCAGGAAAATGTCGGAGCTATGCAGGAAGAACCGGAACCGGCAGAGCAAGTCATTCAGCGGGAGAGTGAGCAGGGATATGCATATGGCAAGCTGCCTGCGGAGAAACAGGAACTGTATTTGGAGATCAGAGATGCGCTGATAAACTTCGAGGAAGATGTCAGATTGTCAAGCTGTGATAAAGCGGAGATCTCCGATGTATTCCAGTGTGTTTTGAATGACCATCCGGAAATCTTCTATGTGGAAGGGTATACCTATACGGAGTATACGCTGGGAGAGATTTTAAAGAAGATCACATTCACCGGCTCTTATCGTTTCAAGCAGGCAGAGATAGCAGAGAAGCAGAAATTGATCGATGCATATACGGAGCGATGTCTGAGCGGAATGCCTGCATATGCGGACGACTATACGAAAGTAAAGTATATTTATGAATACCTGATCCATAATACGGAATACGATGCTGCGGTGGGAGACAATCAGAATATTTGCTCAGTGTTCATTGAAGGGAGGTCGGTCTGCCAGGGATATGCGAAGGCGACGCAGTATCTATTGAATAAGGCCGGGGTTTTTGCGACTCTTGTGCTGGGACATGTGGTCGGTGGTGAAGGACATGCGTGGAATCTGGTACGGATCGATGGGGAATATTATTATGTAGATACGACTTGGGGAGATGCCTCGTATCAGGCAGTAGGTACCTCTACAGATTATCCTGCGGAGAAGATCCCTACGATCAATTACGACTATCTTTGCGTGCCGACTGAACAGATGAATCTGACTCATACGCTGGACAATGTAGTGGAGCTGCCGGAGTGCAGTTCCATGGCGGCTAATTATTATGTGCGGGAAGGGTTCTACTTTACAGAGTGGAATGAAGAGCAGGTGGAGAGAATCTTTCATGAGGAATACGAGAAGGGCAGCGCGTATGTGACGCTTAAGTGTGTGAATGAGGATGTATACAGGCAAATGCAGGAGGCGCTGATCGAGCGGCAGGAAGTCTTTCGGTATTTGGATTGTCCGGAAGGGATCGTGTCCTACTCGGATAATGAGAAGCAATACAGCATGAGTTTCTGGCTTTAACGGTAACAATTTTAAACATACTCTAGGCAAAAATGATAAAATTTGGTATACTTATTATCTGGGTTATTGTAATCGGGCAATACTATAGCAATGGAAATGGGAGATGAATATGGATCAGGAATTATCTAAGAATATTTATGTATTACAGGAAGATGAGAAAATAGGTACGGTAAAGATCGCAGACGACGTAGTTGCGATGATCGCGGCGCTTGCAGCGACAGAAGTGGAAGGGATTGCGGCCATGAACGGCAATATGGCAAAGGAGCTATTGAGTAGAGTTGGCGTTAAGGGACTTGCCAAAGGGGCGCGGGTCGAGATCTTTAATAAGAAGGTTAAGGTAGAACTTGCTATCGTCATGGAATACGGGTTTAATATTCCGGCGACCTGTCAAAGAGCGCAGAGTAAAGTGAAGAGTGCGATTGAGAATATGACAGGGCTGGAAGTGACTGATGTCAATATCCGGATAGCGGGAATCAATGTGTCTAAAGAGAAATAGTATACGGAACATTTTCGCTGGAGCCACAAACTCGAGATTGCAGAGCCAAATTTGAAATTTGGCTCGCAGCCTTCGCAGGAAATTGCTTCGGCATGGAGGTAAATATGAGCAGAAGAGAACTGCGGGAACAGATTTTCAAGCTACTGTTCCGTGTGGAATTTAACAGTTTAGAGGATATGCCGGAGCAGGAAGAGCTTTTCTTTGACCAAGAAGATGCTGCACAGGGAGAAGACGCTGCTTATATTTCCGACAAATATAATAAAATCTGCCAGAAACTCACCGAACTGGACGTAATGTTGGATGAGAAAGCAAAGGGATGGAATACCAAACGAATGAGTAAGGTGGATCTGACGATCTTAAGACTTGCTGTTTATGAGATCGAATATGATGATTCTGTACCTGGCAGTGTCGCGATCAATGAGGCCGTGGAACTTGCTAAGAAGTTTGGGCAGGACGCGTCATCGAGCTTTGTCAATGGAATTCTTGCTAAATTTGTATGAGATAGTTATTATTTACGGTTGATATGCCATCATATTACTATGAGCGGCTGGGCCGTGAATAGTAATATAAAGTATAAATGATGAATCGGACCAGAACTTTACACTGGCGGTAAGGTACGTGAGAAAGTATCAATATGCAGAATGTATATACAGTTGCACAGGTTAATTCTTATATAAAAAATATGTTCATGCAGGATTATATGTTGCAGTCAATCATGGTCAAGGGCGAAGTGAGTAACTGCAAATATCATTCTTCTGGACATATTTATTTTACATTAAAGGACGCAAAGGGTACGATAGCGTGCGTTATGTTTGCGTCCGACCGCAGTGGGCTATCCTTTAAGATGGCGGAGGGACATCAGGTCGTCGTAAGCGGCAGTGTGAATGTTTACGAGCGGGATGGCAAGTATCAACTGTATGCCAGGGCGATACAGCTTGACGGTGCAGGTGCGCTCTATGAGCGATATGAAAGATTGAAAAGTGAACTGGAAGAGCGGGGTATGTTTGCGGCACAGTATAAGCAGCCCATTCCAAAGTATATCCGGAGACTCGGCGTTGTGACCGCTGCTACGGGAGCGGCAGTCAGAGATATCATCAATATCGCTGGAAGACGCAATCCTTATGTACAGATCATTCTGTATCCGGCAATTGTACAGGGAGAAGCAGCGCCGGCCAGTATTGTAAATGGTATTCACGCTATGGAGCGGCAGCAGGTAGATACGATAATTGTGGGAAGAGGCGGTGGATCCATAGAGGATCTTTGGGCATTTAATGAGGAAATAGTGGCACAGGCGATATTTGACTGTCCTGTTCCTGTTATCTCAGCGGTAGGACATGAGACAGATACGACGATCGCTGATTTTGTGGCAGATCTGCGGGCACCCACACCGTCAGCAGCGGCAGAACTTGCGGTTTATGATATCGATCAATTGCAGGACAAGCTGTCAGAGTATGCCTATACAATGCAGCACTTATGCAGACGTATTATCAGATATTACAGGCAGGCCACGGAACAGTATAGCGTGAGAATGCGTTATCTGAGTCCACTGAATACTATCCGCAATAAGAGACTGCAGGTATTGTCACTGGAAGAGAGACTGCAGAATCTGATGGAGAAGCAGCTCCAGGACAGCAGGTATAGAATGGCGATCTACGTAGAGCAGATGAAAGGATTGTCGCCCTTAGACAAACTGAATCAAGGATATGCCTATGTTGCTGACGATTATGGAAAGACACTGACATCGATCGGGCAGGTTTCAATCGGCGATGCGGTGACGGTCTATGTGAAGGATGGCAGGCTGCGGGCAGAAGTTATTGATAGATTACATCAGGAACGTTTGATAGAGGGATAGGATGAGAAGGAAGTTCGCTGTTATCGTAAAACACTGGTGTGGAGGTATGTAAGGAGGTAAGTATGGAGGAGACGTCGCGTGTAGCAGGGCAGGACAGACAGGATCTTTCTCTGGAAGAGGCGTTTGGACAGATAGAAGATGTGATCGCACATCTTGAGACGGAGGAGATAACGCTGGAGGAATCTTTCCGGGAATATAACAGAGGTATGCAGTTGCTGCGGCACTGCAACGATGCGATTGACAGAGTGGAGAAGAAAGTACTTCAGATTAATGAGAGTGGTGGATTGGATGAATTTTGAGACAGAGTTAGAACAGAAAACAGCGGCTATAGAACCGATCCTGCGGCGGTATCTTCCGGCTGAGACAGGATATCAGAGCAAAGTTGCAGAAGCCATGAATTATTCAATACAGGCAGGCGGTAAGCGGCTTAGGCCATTGCTGATGGCAGAGAGTGCGGCGCTTTTTGCAGATACGTCAGTGATAGATGCAGAACAGGATGCGTCGGCGCGGGAAGCATTTGTGGATCGCGCGCTGCCTTTATTTATGGCGGCATTGGAGATGATCCATAACTATTCTCTGGTGCATGACGACCTTCCGGCGATGGACAATGATGAATATCGCAGGGGGCGCAAGACGACACATGTGGTTTACGGCGAGGGCATGGCAGTGCTGGCAGGAGACGGACTGCTCAACTATGCGTTTGAGACGGCAGTGCGTGCTTTCGAAGAAGCGGAGACGAAAGAGGAACTTTATAAGGCTGCGGCAGCGATGAAGATACTATCCGGCAAGGCCGGGATCAACGGCATGATAGGTGGACAATGTGCCGATCTGGAAGCAGAGAAGCTGGGTGATGACGTGACGGAAGAGATGCTTCTTTATATTCATGAGCATAAGACGGCGGCATTGATCCAGGCGGCTATGACGATCGGAGCAGTCCTGGCCGGGGCAGCACAAGCGGAGATTGCCGTGTTGGAAAGATGTGCCTATAATATCGGAGTGGCATTTCAAATTCAGGATGATATCCTGGATGTAACGAGTTCCCTGGAAGTGCTGGGGAAACAAGTGGGCAGTGATGAGAAGAATCACAAGCTTACGTATGTTGCGATGCACGGACTGGAAGAGTCGAAGCGTCAGGTGGCAAAGCTGTCCGAAGAAGCTGTTGAAATGCTGGCTAATTTTCCTAAAAGGAATATTTTTCTGGAAAAGTTGGCAAAGCAGTTGGTCTACAGAGAGAAATAAAGAGGGGTATCTATGCTTTTAGAGAAGATCGAACAGACGAATGATATCAAGCAGATCGCAGAGAGCGACTATGGTGTACTGGCACAGGAGATCAGAGAGTTTTTGATCCGATCGATCAGCGAGACCGGTGGGCATTTGGGATCGAATCTGGGTGCGGTAGAACTTACTATGGCGCTGCATTTGTTTTTGAATCTGCCGGAAGATAAGATCATCTGGGATGTGGGACACCAGTCATATACGCATAAGATCTTGACTGGCAGAAGGGATGGCTTTGCTAATTTACGGAAGTTTGGCGGCATGAGCGGTTTTCCGAAGCGCAAGGAAAGTGAATGTGATTGTTTTGATACCGGGCACAGCTCCACTTCCATTTCTGCCGGGTTGGGCATGGTCAAGGCCAGAGACATCAAAGGGGAGAAGAACACCATCGTATCCGTGATCGGTGACGGTTCCCTGACCGGCGGTATGGCGTATGAAGCTCTCAATAATGCCTCGCGTTTGGAGACTAATTTCATTATTATACTGAATGACAATAATATGTCCATATCGGAGAATGTGGGCGGCGTATCGAAATATTTGAATAATATCAGAACGGCAGATATGTATCTGGATCTGAAAGAAGGAGTCTATAATTCGCTTCATGGTAAGTCTAAGTACGGAGATAAGGTGGTATCTCAGATCAGAAGAGCCAAGAGCAGCTTTAAGCATTTAGTTGTGCCGGGTATGTTTTTCGAGGATATGGGCATTACTTATCTGGGTCCGGTGGATGGCCATAATATTTCGGCCATGGTCCGGCTTCTTGGAGAAGCCAGAAAGATCAGAGGTGCGGTTCTCATGCATGTGATCACGCAGAAGGGGAAAGGCTATGTGCCGGCTGAGAGACACCCGGCCAGATTTCATGGAGCGGAACCTTTCGATATAGAGACCGGAATTCCCAGTAAACCACAGAGCAAGGCCAACTATACGGATATATTCTCCACAGTTATGTGTAAGTTGGGTCAGCGGCAGGAGAACGTGGTGGCGATCACGGCGGCGATGCCGGACGGTACGGGATTGAAGCGCTTTCGGAACAGGTACCCGGACCGATTCTTTGACGTTGGGATTGCGGAAGAACATGCAGTAACATTTGCGGCCGGGTTGGCGGCCGGAGGGCTGAGACCGATCGTGGCGATCTACTCTTCTTTTTTACAGAGAGCCTATGATCAGATCCTGCATGATGTCTGTCTGCAGAATCTGCCGGTAATCTTTGCGGTTGACAGGGCGGGGCTGGTAGGCAGTGACGGAGAGACGCATCAGGGTATTTTCGATCTGTCTTATCTGTCTTCGATTCCGAATATGCACATCATGGCGCCCAAGAATAAATGGGAACTCTCTGACATGTTGAAATTTGCTTTGGTTTCCGACATGCCGATGGCGATCCGTTATCCGAGAGGAGAGGCATTTGATGGACTGAAAGATAATCGTGCGCCCATTCTGTATGGGAAGAGTGAGCCTCTATACGAAGAAGAAGATATCATATTGTTTGCCGTAGGCAGTATGGTTAAAGTGGCTCTTGAGGTGCGGAGTCAGCTTAAGGAGAGAGGATATTCCTGTTCACTGACTAATGCGCGGTTTGTAAAACCGATAGATGAGTCGGCAGTGCGTGAGGCATGTAAAGAGCACAGACTGCTCGTGACGCTGGAAGAGAATGTGCTGAGCGGCGGTTACGGAGAGAAGGTCAGGGCGTATGTTGATGAGATCGGTGCATCGGCGCAGGTGCTCAACATAGCGATTCCGGATGAATATGTGGAACATGGTAACGTGGAATTGTTGAAACGCGAAATTGGGATCGACGCGGATTCGGTCACAACGAGAATTCTCACACGCTACGTGTCGATGGCCGGAGAGCGGGAACAGAAAGAGGAAACAGCAGGCGCAGACAGATGAGAGAGAGATTGGATGTTATTCTGGTAAAACGCGGTCTTGCCCCTTCCAGGGAGAAAGCAAAGGCCATCTTGATGGCCGGCAATGTCTTTGTTGACGGACAGCGGGAGGATAAAGCCGGATCGACGTTTGATGAAAGTAAAATTCAAATAGAGGTAAGAGGAAACAACCTGAAATATGTAAGTCGCGGCGGGTTGAAGCTGGAGAAGGCAATGGAGCAGTTCCCGATCACACTCATGCATACAGTCTGTATGGATATCGGGGCTTCTACGGGAGGTTTCACGGACTGTATGCTGCAAAACGGGGCTGACCGGGTGTATGCCATTGATGTGGGGCACGGACAGCTGGCATGGAAGTTGCGCAACGATGCCAGAGTCGTATGCATGGAAAGAACGAATTTCCGCTATGTGACTAGGGAGGATATTGAGCAGAAGGTTGATTTTGCCTCGGTGGATGTATCGTTCATCTCGCTCACCAAAATTTTGATCCCGGCGCGCAATCTGCTGGGCGAGAAAGGGCAGATGGTCTGTCTGATCAAACCGCAGTTCGAGGCGGGCAGAGATAAGGTCGGCAAGAAGGGTGTTGTCCGAGAACCGGCGGTACATGAGGAAGTGATACGTAAAGTGATAGATCATGCCGACCTGGTTGGATTTGAAGTAGCGGGTCTTACGTATTCACCGATCAAAGGGCCGGAAGGCAATATAGAATATTTGATCTATTTAACAAAGAAGGCAGATATCCCGGAAGAAGTACTGGGGCTGTCTGAAGCAGAGGCGGAAGAGAAGCTTCGCAGGATAATAGAGGAAAAGAGCGGGAAGGCGCACAGCAGGGATATGGAGGAAATGATCGGTTCCGTTGTGCTCGACGCGCATAACGTTTTGGATGAGGCGAAACAGGCGGAATGAGGCATTTTTATCTGATCACAAATAGAGTGAAGGATCCTGACGGATCTTATACACAGCAGATAACCTCCTATCTGGAAATGCATGGGGCGAGTGTGACATGTGTAGATAATACGGAACGGTTTTCAGACAGATGGGAAGAGAAGGAATCCTGTCAGGACGAGGCAGAATGTGTTCTTGTCCTGGGTGGAGACGGTACTCTGCTTCGTGCAGCCAGGACTATGATGAACAGGGATATTCCCCTGCTGGGGATTAATCTGGGTACGCTGGGATATCTGGCTGAAGTTGAGATTGCAGCGATAGAGGAGGCACTTGAGAAGCTGCTGTCTGACCGGTTCACGAAGGAAGAACGGATGATGCTGGTCGGGAAGGTCGAAAGGAAAGCGGGGAAGGAAGAAAATTTTGCCTTGAATGATATTGTGTTATCCAGGTGTGGATCCCTGCAGGTCTTAAACTTCCACATCTATGTGAATGGACAGTTCTTAAACAGCTACAGTGCGGACGGGATGATCGTGGCGACACCGACGGGTTCTACCGGGTATAATCTGTCGGCAGGTGGACCGATCGTGGAACCGGGTGCCAACCTGCTTCTGCTGACGCCGATCTGTCCGCATACTTTGAACACAAGAAGCATTGTTCTGGCTCCTGACGATACGGTCAGGATTGAGATTCCGGAGGGAAAGGACGGCCGGGAACAACTGGTAGAGGTCAATTATGACGGAAGTTGTAAGGTCAGGCTGCGGACGGGCGACCATATCGTTGTCTGTCGGGCTAATAAGACAACAGGAATCCTGAAACTGAACACGGAAAGTTTTCTGACGGTACTACATAAGAAGATGAGCGAATGATCGCGGTGGGAATGAACCGGCAGAAGACAAGTCATAATAATATAAGTAAATGATGAGACAGTGATCTATGAAAAAGAGAAGACATGAAAAGATAATTGAATTGATCGGACAATATGAAATCGAGACGCAGGAAGAATTGGCCGATAGACTGCGGGAAGAGGGATATCAGGTGACGCAGGCGACAGTGTCACGTGATATCAGAGAATTGAAATTATCAAAGATCTCCGGTGGAAACGGCAGACAGAAATATATTGCCTTTACAAGGGAAGAGGTGCATCTGGGCGATAAATACATCCGCGTGCTGCGAGAAGGATACGTTTCTATGGATCTGGCACAGAATCTGCTTATCATGAAGACTGTATCCGGTATGGCAATGGCGGTAGCCGCGGCAGTTGATGCGTTGAAACTGGATGAGATCGTCGGCTGTATCGCAGGTGATAACACGATCATGATGGCGATGCGCAGTGAAAGTGCGGCAGCGCAGGTGATGGATAAATTACGAAGAATGATAGAACAATAAGATACAATGGCGCGTTGGCATGTCAGGATTGAGAGTGTGTCTGGCATGTTTATGTCAGAGCGCGGATGATTATGTATTTGGATGACTGCTTCCGATAAGCAGATGTGTCCGGAGAGAATACATAAGAGGTGAAAGAATGTTACAAAGTTTACATGTGAAGAATTTAGCGTTGATCGATGAAGTCGAGGTTGAATTCGGAGAAGGCCTGAATATCCTTACCGGGGAAACCGGTGCGGGGAAATCTATTATCATCGGATCCATCAATCTGGCGCTGGGAGCGAAAGCAGACAAAGATCTGATCCGGACCGGGGCAGAATATGCGCTGGTAGAACTGGTCTTTACGGTAGAGCAGCCGCAGCAGCTAAAAGCCATACAGGAATTGGATCTGCCTGTGGAGGAGGAACAGATCATCTTGCAGCGCCGGATCATGCCAAGCCGTAATGTCTGTAAAGTGTGCGGTGAGACAGTGACGGCCAGACAATTGAAGCAGTTGGCAGAGATTTTGATCGATATTCACGGGCAGCATGAACACCAATCATTGTTGCAGCCTGCAAAGCAGCTGGAAATCCTGGATGCCTATGCGGGAGAGGTGTTGACGCCTTATAAAGAAGAATTACGAAATATTTACGGGGAATACCGTAAAGCCGTGGAGGCGTTATCCGGCAGTGAGGTGGATGAGGAGACCCGCAAAAGAGAAGTGGCGCTGGCAGAGTTTGAGTGTCAGGAGATTGAAGAGGCAGCTTTGATCCCGGGAGAAGATGAGGAGGTTGAGCAGACTTATCAAAAGCTCGTGAACGGGCAGAAGATCAGGGATGCAGTCAATATGGCGCATGCGCTTTGCGGCTATGAGGAAGGCGGCATTGGCAGTAACGTCGGGCGGGCTCTCAGGGAGATGAAGTCCGTATCGGCTTATGACGATGTGCTCAGAGAATTTGAACAGCAGCTGCTGGATATAGACAGCCTGCTCAACGATTATAACCGCGGTGTGGCAGATTACCTGTCGGAATTGGAATTTGACGGAGAACTCTTCGATCAGACGGAGAAACGCCTGAATCTGATCAATCATTTGAAGACAAAATATGGAAATTCCATAGAAGATATATTGCAATACCGTGACAAAGCGGAGAACACACTGGATAAATACAGGGATTATGATACCTATCGTAAAGAATTACATGAGCAGGTCGATGTCTTAAAGAAGAGAGCGGCTGCAGTAGGGTCGGAGATATCTGATATTCGCAGAAGTTTTGCCGCCAAGTTATCGGAGGAGATGAGGACTGCGCTTGTCGATCTTAATTTTCAGGAAGTTGCCTTTGAGATTCAGATCTCATCTGCGCCGGAGTTGGTGAGCGGAAACGGATTCGACAAAGTTACTTATATGATCTCGACAAATGCCGGAGAAAGGCTTCGGGAACTGGCACAAGTGGCCAGCGGCGGTGAACTGTCGCGTATCATGCTGGCGCTCAAAACGGTGCTTGCGGATAAGGATTCGATCGAGACTCTGATCTTTGATGAGATCGATACGGGTATCAGTGGCAAAACGGCATGGAAGGTATCCGAGAAAATGGGAATTCTTGGGAAGGGGCATCAGATCATCTGCATTACCCATCTGCCGCAGATCGCCTCGATGGCGGATCGGCATTTCTGCATCGAAAAGAAAGTGGAAGAGACAATCGTTCCGTTACGGATATCAGGAAGCTGAATGAAGAAGAAAGTACCGCCGAGGTGGCAAGAATGCTTGGAAGTGCCAGCATAACAGAGAATGTTATGAACAATGCGCGGGAGATGAAAGAATTGGCAAGAAAAACAAAACAATACTAATATTAAAATCGAAAATTTTTCACATACTAGAAAGGACATGCTCAGTGTATGTCCTTTTTTTCGATGGAAAGAGAGCCTGCTGCATGTGTACATTTAAAGAGCAACAAGATGGGCAATTCCTTATTGGCTGTAAGGAGTATTGACCATAAATATATTGTAGTAGATGGGAGATGTGGAAAATTGAACCGTTTAATAGATATGACAAAGCAACAGGAAAGAATGTACAGGGTCTTCTTATATACAATACTTGCTGCAGCGGCGGTCGCAATTACGATATTGGTATATCTGACTTATTGGGATAAAATTCCATCAACCATAAAGATACGCGCCGGAGTGGAGCAGGAACTGGACTTTAAGGTTCCGGTATCGGGAAGGATCTATCGTGTGAATGAATCGGATGTTACACCCGTATCTTCGCTGTCGGATTCTACGGATAAAGAGGTGGCGGAACAGGCAACGGAGAGTATCCCGATAGATTTTGCACATAAAGTGAGAGTCAAGGCAAATGCGATTGATACTTATAAGATGGATCTGAAACTCTTCGGGGTAATTCCCTATAAAAATGTGGATGTGGAAGTGATTCAGGACAAGATGCTCACACCGTCGGGAATACCCATCGGTATCTATGTGAAAACAAGTGGAGTGTTGGTAGTCGGAATCGGAGAGTTTGAGAACAGTGAGGGAAAGAAGGTATCTCCTGCGAAATATGCGCTGCAGAAGGGGGATTATATTCTGCAGGTCAACGGGGAGACCGTAGAGAATAAGAAGCACTTTATCAGGATGGTGGAAGCCTCTGATGGAGAGAGCATGGTGTTGGCGATCAAGCGGAACGGAGAAATTACAGATATCATGGTAACGCCGGAAGCTAATCAGAATCAGGAATGGAAGGTGGGAATCTGGATCAGGGATAACGCCCAGGGAATCGGGACCATGACCTATGAAGATGCCGACAATTCTTTCGGTGCGCTCGGCCATGGGATCAATGATGTGGATACTTCTTTGTTGATGAACCTGGAGGAAGGGACTCTTTACAGGACGGAGATCGTGGGGATAACCAGAGGGTCTAACGGCAGTCCGGGAGAACTGACCGGTTATATCGAATATGACAGTGACAATGTGATCGGAGAGATTACAGAGAATACGGAAGAAGGAATCTTTGGCGTATGTGATGATGTGGTGGAAGAGGCTTCTTCCTTTGAACCGATTCCGATCGCACTCAAACAGGAAATAGAGATGGGGCCTGCGCAGATCATCTGTTCTGTCACCGGGGAACCGGAGTTCTATGACGTGGAGATTGTGGAGGTAAATCTGGATCGGGATAATATTAACAGGGGGATCGTGGTGCAGGTGATAGATGAGAAACTACTGACCTTGACCGGTGGGATCATACAGGGTATGAGCGGTAGCCCGATTGTCCAGAACGGCAAGCTGGTAGGGGCAGTGACGCACGTGCTGGTGCAGGATTCGACGCGGGGATATGGCATTTTTATCGAGGAAATGCTGGGGCACTGATTCCTGTCGATCCCGGCTAAGGATGTGATGGAAGAAATAGATATAGCCGAATGAGAAAGAAAAAGGTTCTATCGAAATGAATAAAGAAGGGCAGGATTGATTGTAAAATATGCCTGCCCTTTTTTGATATTTGTTTACACGGTTTGTATAGTTTGCTATAATGATTAAGTAAAAGTTGAGCATTATAGTTAACTGCATTAGCAATTTTGTGTTTATCCTTACAAGAGCTTATGCATATGGCAGTGTCCTAAATTGATAATTGCAATTTGTTATGGCGCTTATGATAGATGCAGGAGTCAACGGTCAATCGTGCATTTTTCAAGGGGGGGGGTAAGACCGTTTGAAGATCATTATTGTGGAGGATGAGTCGATCATTCGCAATGGACTGGTGAAGCATATCAAGTGGGAGAGCCTGGGGATCAGTGAGATCCGGGTAGCAGCGAATACGCAGGAGGCTCTTACAATCTGTGAGAGTTATATACCGGATATCGTGGTGTCTGATATTTCCATGCCCGGAGAGAATGGCATCCTGCTGTGTCGGAAACTGCGGAAGCTCTTCCCGGATATTGAGATCATTTTCGTCACCGGCTATGCGGATAAGGAATATCTGAAGGCGGCGATCGATTTGCATGCGGTGCGGTATGTGGAGAAGCCGATCAACAGGAAGGATATTTCGGAAGCGGTACAGGAGGCTGTGAATAGGTATCAGAAGACGATGGAGCATAAGGAGGCGCAGTTACATACGCTGTTCATTGATTCGGCTTCTTTTCCGATCAATATCAGAGGGAAGAATGTGTTCCGAGTAGGTATTTTGCAGCTTGATCAGAAGGAGGGGCTGGCAGAGATTAAGCAGAAATTAACGGAAGGTGTGGATGGATGGCTCAGAAAGTATAGTCTGGCAATGCTGATGGAGATTTCGGATCCGATGACGCTCTCTTTTCTGCTGGGTGGAGAAGATGGGGAGCCGTTGGAAGCATCTGCAAGAAAGGAATATATGCAGCTTGTGGAACAGATTCTGGGGGAGAAGATCCGTTGGTTTTTGGCCATGGGCCATCGGGTAGAAGGGACGGAACATATTACGGACTCCTGGCAGACGGCGAAGCAGGTGAAGAATGCACTGGCTTATCTGGGCTGGAATCATGTAGCCTATTCCGAAGACCTGCATGGCAGTCATAGATTTGAGACGGATATGACTGTGGTTGAGCATTTTGCCGAGGCGGTATCCGGCAAGAAGGAAGAGGAGGCCGCAGAGCTTTTGAATAATTTTGCGCAGGAATTGGAAGAGAAACAGATTTTCTTGAATGGAGAGATCCGGCATGTTTATTATGCCTTGAATCTGGTCATAAAGCAGGCGGAACTTACGCTGCGTGTCAACGATAAGAATCATGAAACGGATGTGGTAAACGGGGATTTTTTTGAGCATGTGGCTACTTTTGCGGAGATGAATCAGTATTTGCAGAGCCGTCTTTCGGCACTCTTTGAGGATGGTGAGGCACAGAAGTGCACTTATGTGGTAAAGAAAGTTATGGATTATATCTGGGAGAATTACGCAGACTCCTCCCTTTCGATCAAAATACTGGCGGATCATGTTTATCTTACGCCGACTTATTTGAGCAATGTATTTAAGAAGAGCGCCGGTCTGACGATTGGGCAGTATATGGTGGATGTGCGGATTGATAAGGCGAAGCGGTTGATGAGGGACCCTCAACTTAAGTTCTATCAGGTGGCTTCCATGGTAGGTTATGAGGACGCTAACTACTTTGCTAAGATCTTTAAGAAAAAGACGAATATGACACCGTCGGAGTATAAGGAGAGTTTATCGGTTCGATGAAAACGATGTTGGCGAAGATGTCTATGCAGAGGCGGATGATGATCTATTTTGCAGTGCCCTTGTTGATCATACAGATCGTAATTGCGGCTTCCTGCTATCCGGCGCTCCTGGTGAGATTTCGGAAACAGATGGATTACTTGCTGGGGCAGTCTATCAATCAGGCAGTTTCTTTCCTGGAAAGTTATATTCATAATATGGAATACCTTACGCAGCTGGTGGAAAACAACGGACAGATTTATGGTGTTTTGACTGCTGAGCAATTTTTGGGGAAGAAGAAGCCGGATGAGCAGTATATGGAATTCTATATGTTGAACAGGACCTTTAATTCACTTGAATTTTCCAATTCTTTATATCGGTTCGGATTGTATATTTCTGATGATATCGCTTATGTCAATAATAATTATTTCATATTTCCGCAAAGCAGATTGGAAGAACGGAACGACCATGCCAGAATGAAGGAATACTTTGCCAGTGGGAGGGACTATCTTGTGCTCAGTGAAGAGCGGAAAGATATTGGTTCCAGGGATACGTCCAAGATGCTGACCCTGTATCATCAGATTTCAAATAGCAGTACCGAGGAGATCGTGGGAATATGCAGTATCAGTATTGATATGGATCGTATCGTGCAGGTGATGGAGAATGCAAATATTACTTCACATGGGCTTGTTTATCTGGTCAATGCGGAAGGGGAGGGAATCGTATCCAGTAATGAAACACTTTTTCAAGAATTGAGAGAATGGGATCTTTTTCCCTTGAAGGGGGAAGAGATATCCGGGCAGTCTGTAAAGATGGGAAGGACTACTTATTATGCAGACAGAAAGGATATTGAGAATACCGGATGGCAGATGGTCTCTCTGATTCCTGTTAGGGAATACGATGGACAATATCGAAGTATGGTTTTGTTGGCGGTCATTTCAGTTGTCATTATGGCATTTACGATCATGATGGTTTCGTATTTCCTTTCCAATTATTATGTAGGTCGTTTAAAGAAGCTGGGGCTTCAGATGAAGCATCTGCAGGACGGTAATTTAAACGTGCAGCTTCCCTCGGCCCAACAAGGAGATGAGATCGAAGAGGTATATCGGAATTTTAACTTCATGGTTGGTGAAGTTCGCAGATTATTGAAGGAGGAGTTTCAGCTTGGTAAGGATGTGAGGGTAGCAGAATTACGCGCTCTGCAGGCACAGATCAATCCGCACTTCTTGTATAATACACTTGACCTGATCAATTGGATCGCAATGGATTATGGTGCTGAGGATATCGAGAAGATCGCATGGAATCTGGCCCGATTTTATCGGCTGAGTCTCAATCGGGGGCAGGATCTTATCAGTATCGGTGAGGAGGTGGAGCATGTCCAGGTGTATGTCAATATCCAGAAATTTCATTATGACGATGCGGTACACCTTGAAGTAGACATTCCGGAGGAGTTGAAGTCATTGGCATGTTTGAATATTATTTTGCAGCCTTTTGTGGAGAACGCGATCTTACACGGAATCGGTGAGAGGACGGAGATCAGCCAGTGCTCCATTTCCATTCGGGTACGGCAGCAAGGGGATGATATTCTGTTTACGGTCAAGGATGACGGGCCCGGTATGACGCAGAAGCAGATGGAGGAGGCGGAGATGCTTGATATCAGCCAGATCAAAGGCGGATATGGGGTTAAGAATATCAACTTCCGTATTAAGCTGTGTTTCGGAGAAGAATACGGTGTTCGATATGAGAGCGTACTGGGAGAGGGAACGACAGCTTTTATTCTGATTCCGGCCATGACAATGGAAGAGGCAGAGAAGAAGATCATGTGAGTCGGTGGTAAAACCTGTGTTTGGATAATTTGTACACATATTCTTTTTTATGTTCCACAAAAGCACAAAAATTGACAAGAAATTAGCGTTAGAAAGCAGCGAATCAGCTGCTTTTTTTTGTCCTGTTTTGGGATCTATTTTCGTCATTTAGTTTATGAAAGTAAAAAATACAGGAGAAAAATAAACAAAAAGGAAAAGAGCATAAGATATTCCTTAATATCATAGTTTTGCCTCATTCAAATTGCACAAAATATTTCTTATAATTTATGTAATGTTTGTGAAAGGATAAATAAAAGGAAAGGAAGAAAGAACATGAAAGCTTTTATGGAAGAAGTAAAAAAGAAACGAAGGCGAAGGAAGGACGGTGAGGGAGAAGAAAAGAAGACGGAGAGAAGCGAATTTGAAAGCAGCTGCCAGAGTCAAAATGATCTGGAGGGGAAAGAACTGCGTGAAGCAGGACTTATCTATATTTATATTCCATACCGGAACCGCCACCTGACACGGCACCAGAAGGAATGCTTCCTTAGAAAATACCGTGCCGGGAAGGTGAGAAAAAATCCAAAGCCACAGGAATATAAAGCAAGCTGCCAGGCATTGAAGAGGCTGCAGGAAGAATATCTGTTTTTGTCGGAGCGTGGAATCCGAACCAAAGCGGATATCTGTAAAGAAGCTGAAAAAACGGAAGAAGAGCTGCGGAATATTCGGATTAGAAAAAAGGAGCTGGCAGAAGAAATGAGGCAGTATCAGACCGTATTTTCTCTGCTGAACGCGCTGAAAAGATGTGAAATGGAAGCCAGATTATTTCAAGAAGGATATCCGGAGTTTTCTGGAGCATATCAGGAATATCAGAAAATCTGTGGGCAAATGGAGGAGATTGGATTTCCGATTGACGAGGCCAAGAAGCTGGAAATGTATTTTAAGACAGAAGCGTGCAATCAGGAAAAAGCACGGAAGGAGGCATTAAAAAAGAAACGGATTGCCCGGCGGCTGGAAGCAAAAGTCGGCAGGCAGGATCAGGAGAGGAAAGAACAAAATCATCAGAATAAGAAGAGAAGGGAGCAAAGATGACAGTAGAACAGCAGCGGTATCTGGAGAACTGTAAGAAAGTGCTGGATGAGGAGCAGATGGAGGTTGTATCCATGGCATTGGATTATGGGCTGCAGATCCCGGAAATACGGAAAGTGGTACAAGGGAACCTGAGCGCGGAATGTATGCGTGAGGTCGTAACAGGTATGATGGAGGGAATCCAGGGGGATGTACTGGATTTCCTTTGTGAAAATGATTTTAACAGATACCAGATAAAAGAGATCGTAGAAGGAATTTCTCACGGGCTTGGTCTGGAACAGGTAAAGACCTACGCAGTTACGGAAATGGCCGCAAACCGTATGCGGCAGATGCGTAGGCAGCTGGAAGAGTCGGTACGGCCAGCGTCCGACAAGGAGGGAGAAGATGGCAGCGTCCGGGAATACATGAAAGGATTGATGGAGGTCATGGAAACGTCGGTCCGGCAGTTCCGGGAAAGTAATGAGCGGTTTGACGCACTTTCATCGTTGGTAAAGGAGCATGTGGTAGATGAAAAGAACCGGGAGATACAAGACCTGTATGAGAACCTACAGTATAAGGATAAGAATATCCAGCAGCTTCAGCAAAAACTGGCAGAACGGGAGAAGAAGATCGCAGAATTGGAGGCGG
>OFGO01001293.1_pt1 | contig 19093 bp, 23 predicted proteins | sample 1521761 | NCBI WGS metagenome assembly OFGO01 (sample SAMEA3504128, study PRJEB24116) | mouse gut metagenome | biome: mouse gut; feature: mouse-associated habitat; material: faeces | place: Denmark | collected 2011
GACACCAATGTTATTTATAAGCATATGATACAGTTGATCACGGAAAAACTTCCGGGCTACGTAGGAGCACAGCCTTACGATATACAGGTACTGACCCCGATGCGAAAGGGACAGCTCGGAGTGGAGACGCTTAACGGTATTCTGCAGAGATACTTAAATCCGGCTTCGGAAGATAAGAAGGAATGTACGGCGGGGGAGACCGTTTTCAGAGAGCATGATAAGGTGATGCAGATCAAGAACAATTATCAGCTGGAATGGGAGGTCGTCAGCAAATACGGAATACCGGTTGACAAAGGGACTGGTATCTTTAATGGTGATATCGGGATCATACAGCAGATTAATGAGTACGCGCATGAGATCGTGGTGGAATATGATGAGCACAGAAGAGTGACTTATCCTTATGCACAGCTGGATGAGATCGAACTGGCTTATGCGGTGACCATTCATAAATCCCAGGGCAGCGAGTATCCGGCGGTAGTCATGCCGATTCTGTCGGGACCAAGGATGCTGTTTAACAGGAACCTGCTCTACACGGGAGTGACCCGGGCTAAAAACTGTGTCACGATTCTGGGCAGCAGTCGTACCATACAGGAAATGATCGATAACGATCACCAGAACAGGCGTTATACCGGTTTGTCGGACCGCATTCGAGAGTTGATCATGTAAAAACAACGAGAAGGTTGAAAATGAGAAATCATTTTCATTACGTTTCTGCCTTGAGCGAAGCGAAAGGAATGGATAAAACAATGATAAAAACATTTCCGGGGATATTGACGGATATCTTCTATCCGCGCAGATGTCCCGTCTGTGACAGGGCGGTCAGGCCCTTTGGAGGTCTAATCTGTGAGACCTGTACATCAAAATTTGTATATGTAAAGCAGCCCTGTTGTTTAAAGTGCGGGAAGGAGCTTGCGGAAGAAACAGAAGAGTACTGTGGAGACTGTTTACGCCGCAGACATCTGTTCGACTGTGGCCGTGCACTATATGTCTATAAAAGCGTGTCGGATTCCATTTACCGCTTTAAATACAGGGGCAGGCAGGAATATGGAGCATACTATGCATCATGCATGAAAAAGCAGCTGGGCGGCTGGATTGCGCAGCGCAGGCCGGATGCACTCATTCCGGTGCCGATCCATGCGGCGAAGCGGCGGACAAGAGGATATGATCAGGCGCAGGTGCTGGCCAGGGAGCTTGGCAGGCGCATGGGTATTCCGGTGGAGGATCAGCTGGTCAAAAGAGTCCGCAGGACTGTTCCCATGAAAGATTTACCATTGGCCGAGAGACAAAATAATTTGAAAAGGGCTTTCAAAATCTGCCGGAATGATGTAAAATTAGATACGGTTATCATTATCGACGATATCTATACGACGGGCAGTACCATCGATTCGATGAGCTATGAGCTGCACAGGGCAGGTGTGAAGCATATTTATTTTGTGACACTTGCGATCGGGAACGGTATATAGAGTCGGCAGATGCAGATGAACTGCTACATATTTACATCAATGATTACAGGAGGATGATACCATGAATGCGAGAAACTGCAGAAAATGCGGGAAACTTTTTAATTATGTATCGGGACCGCCGATCTGTATGGCATGCAGAGAGGCGCTGGAGGAAAAGTTCCAGGAAGTAAAGAAATATATCCAGGACAATAGAAATGCGACAATTCCTCAGGTGTCAGAGGCATGTGAGGTAACTACGAATCAGATCCAACAGTGGCTTCGAGAGGAGCGCTTGCAGCTCGGGGAAGGTTCGGGGATCACACTGTTTTGTGAGAACTGCGGTGCGGCCATCATGACGGGACGTTTCTGTGAGAAATGCAAGAACAGCATGGCAGACAGATTAAGCAGCAGCATCCATAAACCGGAAGCTCCGAAGCCCCAGTCTAAGAAGAAGGATCCGAAAGACAACCCGAAGATGCGTTTCCTGGGTTAGGAGACAGGTATGTTAAATGAAGAGAGAATAATCCTAATGACGAAAATGGCTTCCTACGAGGCAAATGAAGGCAAGAAGAATGTTGCTATCGGAAGCTATTTTCGTGGTGATTATATAGGATGGCAAGTATTGAAGTCCATTATAAGTGCAACGATTGCATTTGTAGTGGTCTTTGGTGTGTACATTTATTATGATTTTGAGACATTTATGACAGACATCTATAAGATGGATCTGATAGAATTCGCACGGCACATCCTGTCCATGTATCTATGGACGGTAGGCATATATGCTGTGATCGCTTACGTAGTCTATATGATACGGTATATGAGAGCGATGAAGAGCCTTAAGCTGTATTATTTGAACCTGCGGAAACTGTCAGGTATGTATAAGCAGTAATATAAATACACGAAAGTTGAGGGCCTGCGGAATAGACCGCCAGGCATAAATCAAAGCATCCTGCAGGCATGCTCTGCAAGGTGTGTGAAAAGGTAAGGATAAAAGATGACCGGCTTACTTGTTGCAAAGCAGATCTTAATGACTCTGTATAGTAAATATGAAGTGTATATCACGCCGTTGTTGAAATTTTTGTTGGCGCTGATATCGTTACTCCTGATCAATTCCAGAATAGGGTACATGGATAGCATTGATAAGATGACAGTGGTCTTGATCGTGGCCTTAATGTGCTCTTTCATGCCCATGAATTTCATTCTGCTCATGGCGTCAATCTTTATTATGCTGCACCTGTATGCATTTAATCTGGAATGTACCATTGTGCTGGGCGCGGGATTTCTGCTCATGTTTTTGGTGTATCTGCGGTTTTCACCGAAGGATACGCTCGTGGTTCTGCTGATGCCGATCTGCTTTCTACTCAGAATACCGTATGTGATACCGTTGGCTATGGGGTTGATCGGAACACCGGTATCGGCGATATCCATTGCATGCGGCGTTATTGTATATTATATGCTGCATTTTGTGACGCAGAACGTATCTGTGATACTGGCGATGGCAGATGAAGAGAGAACTGCAAGATTTAAATTTGTTGTGGATGGGCTCCTGCACAACCGGGATATGGTCATTACGATCGCGGCATTTGCGGTCACAGTGATTCTTGTGTATTTTATCAGGAGACTGAGCATAGATTATGCATGGACGATAGCCATGGTGGCAGGTGCTGTGGTGAATATCACGGTGCTTCTGGTCGGTGACCTGATGTTTGATACGCATGTAGCGCTTCTGGAGGTAGTTCTGGGAAATGCCTTGTCGCTGCTTTTGGCGGTGGTACTACAGTTTTTTGTATTCAATGTGGATTACAGCAGAACGGAGAAGGTGCAGTTTGAAGACGATGAATATTATTATTACGTCAAGGCTGTTCCGAAGATCGTAGTATCTAAGCCTGAGAAAAAGGTAAAGCAGATCAACAGCCAGAAGGCAAAGACCGCACCCAGATCAAGGACCACTCATTGACGAAAGGGACAAAGCATGTAAAGGTGGTGTAAGAATATGCAACAACTGAATACGCTGATTGATACCTACTTGACGAAACTGCATATGCCCACTATTCATAAGACTGATATCGTTGAGATCATCATCTTAACTTTTATTTTTTATTATATTCTGGCATGGATCAAGAACACGAAAGCATGGTCGCTGCTCAAAGGTGTCATTATGATCGCGATCTTCATACTGGTAGCGGCATTTTTTAACATGAATACGATCTTGTGGATCGTGACGAATGTATTCAGTATTGCGGCGATAGCGATCGTGGTTGTATTACAGCCGGAGCTGCGCAAGGCATTGGAGGAATTAGGGCAGAAGAATATTTTCTCATCCATTGTATCGTTTGATTCCGGTAAAGCCGAGGGTGGGCTTTTTTCTGACCGGACGATCAATGAGATCACGAAGGCGTGTGTTGAGATGGGGAAGGTGAAGACCGGGGCCTTGATCGTGATCGAGCAGCACCAGTCGTTGAAGGAGTATGAGAGGACAGGAATCGATGTGGACGGAATCGTGTCCAGTCAACTGTTGATCAATATTTTCGAACACAACACACCCTTACATGACGGGGCGGTGATCGTGCGAGGGAATCGTGTTATTTCTGCGACCTGCTATCTGCCGCTGTCCGATAATATGGCGCTCAGTAAGGAGCTGGGGACGAGGCATCGCGCCGGCGTGGGTATCTCCGAGGTTACTGATTCCATGACGGTGATCGTGTCTGAAGAGACCGGTAAGATCAGTGTTGCTTATAACGGAAGACTGGAACGAGCGCTGGATGCGGATAGACTGAAGAGCAGATTGGCAGAGATCCAGGATAAACCGGTGGAAGAGAAGAAGCGGAAGCTGTGGAAAGGAAGGACCAGGAATGAAGCATAGGATCACCAAGAACTGGGGACTGAAACTGGTATCTTTTCTGTTTGCAGTCATGCTTTGGATCATTGTAACGAATATCAACGATCCGATCTCTCCTTTGGAGGTGAATAACATACCGGTAACCATCAAGAATGAGAATCTGATCACGGACAAAGGACAGATCTTTGAAGTGCTGGACGGTACCAATATGATAGACTCGGTCATAATACGAGCTCCCAGATCTATCATCGATACACTGAGTGCCTCTAACGTCATTGCTGAGGCGGATATGAATGACCTGACAAGTCTGAATACCATCAGCATCAAGTTGTATACCAACAAATACAATGATAAAGTGGAGAGCATCAAGGGTAATATAGAAAGTGTCAAATTAAATATCGAAGACAAACAGGCCAAATCTCTTCCGATCCGTCCGAATGTGACGGGGGAGATCGAGGAAGGGTATATGGTCGGCAATGTGAGTACGGAGCAGAATCTGATCAGAGTTTCCGGGCCGAAGTCCGTGGTGTCTCAGATTGCAAGAGCACAGGCCGAGGTAGATGTCTCCGGATTTACGAGTAATATCGGAACGGATTCCGATATACGGCTGTACAATGAAGCAGGTGTGGAGATCAGATCCCAGAGTATTGAGAAGAACATTACAAAAGTGCGCGTCAATGTCGAGATACTCGAAAAGAAAACAGTGCCTATCACATATACAGTCAGTGGTGTGCCGGCAGACGGTTATAAGACTACCGGAGAGATAACAAGCAGCAGGAATGCAGTCATGATCGCAGGAAAGTCCGAGCTTATGCGGGAGACGGCTTCTATCGAGATCCCGGAAGGGGTTCTGGATGTGACCGGTCAACGGGAAACAGTGCAGACGACCATAGATCTTAATGACTATCTGCCGAAGGGCGCGATCCTGGCGGAGGAAGACTTTGACGGACAGATCAGGATAGCAGTGCAGATAGAGCAGGTACAGAGACGGAATCTGTCCGTGCCCGTGGAACGCATCAATATTATGGGAGTGCCGGCAGGGTTTCATGCAACGATAACGGAACCGGAAGAGAACTATGGCATCGTGCTGATCGGGTTGAACTCCGAGTTGGAACAGATCGATCTGGCTGCGCTGGAAGCCTATGTGGATGTAGCCGCGTGGATGACGGCTGAGGAACTTACCGAATTGGAGAGCGGTTATTACAGAATGCCGCTAGCGGTAGGACTGCCGGAGGATTCGACGGTCGTGCTGGAAGAAAACTGGATAAACGTACACATTACGGAACCGGAATAAAGAAGCAGGAAAGGAAGCAGCTATAATAATGAGCAGATTATTTGGTACAGATGGTGTAAGAGGTATTGCGAATGAGGAATTAACGCCGCAGCTGGCGATGCAGCTTGGACAGGCGGGAGCTTTCGTTCTATCGAAGGAGAATGCGCATAAACCGACGATCATGGTAGGATGTGATACGAGGATTTCCGGTGATATGCTGGCAAATGCACTTATGGCAGGTGCATGTTCTGTCGGTGCGAATGCTGTGTATGTGGGTGTGCTGCCTACGCCGGCGGTAGCTTATCTTACAAGGAAATACAAGGTTGACGCGGGAGTAGTGATCTCGGCATCGCACAATTCGGTTGAGTTTAACGGAATTAAGTTTTTCGACGGCAACGGCTATAAGCTGCCGGATGCTTTAGAGGATGAGATAGAAGAACTGATCAGAAACGGTATGCAGGGAGTCAAGTTCCCGATCGGGGCAGGAGTCGGTAAGATCAAGTACCGTACGGATGCCAGAGAGGAATATATTAACCATGCGATGAAAGCCGTCAATGTCGATCTGCACGGCATGAAAATCGTACTGGATTGTGCGGAAGGAGCCGCTTTCTATACTTCCGTGGAGACGATGAAGGAACTGGGAGCGGAGGTAGTCGCGATCCATAACAACCCGGACGGCACTAATATCAATGCTAACTGTGGATCTACGCATATGGAGGAGTTACAGGCGAGAGTAGTATATGAGAAGGCGAATCTAGGCCTGGCTTTTGACGGGGATGCGGACAGACTCCTGGCGGTAGACGAACTCGGCAATATCGTTGACGGTGACCAGATCATGGCTATGGTGGGCCTGCATATGAAGCAGGGCGGTCAGCTGAATAAGAATACGATCGTTGCCACGGTGATGAGTAATCTGGGCTTCTTCCTGATGGGGGAGAGGAATGACATTCAGATAGAGCAGACGAAAGTGGGAGACAGATACGTTCTGGAGAGAATGAAGGAGATAGGAGCGAGTCTTGGTGGAGAACAATCCGGTCATATCATTTTCTTAGATGAGAATACGACCGGTGACGGCCTTCTGAGTGCGCTTCATCTGCTGCAGGTGATCGTGGAGACGGGGAAACCGCTGTCGGAGTTGAAGCAGGTCATGGAAGTAATGCCGCAGGCATTGGTCAATGCAAAGGTACCTAACCATAAGAAAGAAAAGTATATGGATTATTCCGAGATCGCGGAAGCAATCGCCGAACTTGACAGGAAATTTGCAGGTGAAGGAAGAGTATTGATCAGGCCTTCCGGAACGGAACCGCTTGTAAGAGTTATGATCGAGGGCAAGGATCAGAAGATGATCGATGTGGAAGCTAAGAAACTGGCTGAACTTATACAGAATATTATGCTGTAACACTTGTTATTTCTGGTAAAAATGTTATAATAAAAAGTAAGTTGCGGTTAGTGATGTATTGTATTGATTTATGAAGGGGATTGATACAATGCGGTACAGAGGGGGAAACTTCAACTGGAACTAAATTGGAGGATAAGGGTATGGTAAGCCAAAAGGTAGTCATCAAAAACCCGACAGGGCTGCATCTAAGACCGGCAGGCATCCTATGTAAGGAAGCGATGCAATTTAAATCTTTGATAACTTTTACATTTCGGGACAATACAGCGAATGCCAAAAGTGTATTGAGTGTGCTGGGTGCATGCGTCAAATGTGGTGATGAGGTCGAGTTTGTTTGTGATGGTGAAGACGAAGAAGAAGCGTTGAAGACATTGATCAATGCGATTGAAAGTGGACTCGGTGAATAATATTGTCTGTTTAGCCCGTTGTGTACAACGGGCTTTTCTTTCGCGGAATTGGAGGAGACAAAGTGTTAAACTACAAACATTATCGTAAGAATCCGGTAGTAAACTATCCGGAAAGGAAATGGCCTGGGAGAGAGATCGAGAAAGCGCCGATCTGGTGCAGTGTGGACTTGCGGGACGGCAATCAGGCGCTGATCGATCCTATGGTGGTATCAGAGAAGATAGAGTTCTTTAACTATCTGATCAAGCTGGGATTTAAGGAGATCGAGGTCGGATTTCCGGCTGCCAGCCAGATAGAGTTCGATTTCCTGCGCCAGCTGATCGATCGTAAGCTGATTCCGGATGATGTAGTCGTACAGGTATTGACGCAGTGCAGAGAAGAACTTGTGGCGCGGACATTCGAGGCTATCGAGGGATGTAGGCAGGCGATCGTTCATATCTATAATTCGACATCCACTTTGCAGCGGGATGTAGTCTTCCATATGGAGAAGGAAGAAATCACCAGAATCGCGGTGGAAGGCACGAGGATGGTGAAGCGGTATGCCGCAGATTTCCAGGGCAAGATCATACTGGAATACTCTCCGGAGAGCTTCACCGGAACAGAACTGGAGTATGCTTTGGAGATTTGTACGGCGGTGCAGGAAGAGTGGGGACCTACGAAGGAGAACCCGATGATCATCAACCTGCCGTCTACGGTGGAGACGAACACCCCCAATGTGTATGCGGATCAGATTGAGTGGATGAATACGCATTTCAAGAACAGAGAGAGCATCATTCTGAGTGTGCATCCGCATAATGACAGGGGAACGGGTGTGGCCAGTGCGGAACTGGCGTTGTTAGCGGGAGCTGAGCGCGTAGAGGGCACACTGTTCGGCAACGGTGAGCGGACCGGCAATGTGGATATCATGAATATTGCTTATAATATGTTTTCACAGGGAATCGATCCCAAGCTTGCCATAGAACATGTGAATGAGAGCATAGAGATCTACGAGAGATGCTGCAAGATGCAGATACATCCAAGGCATCCCTACGCGGGCAAGCTGGTATTTACAGCCTTCTCGGGCTCCCATCAGGATGCGATCAATAAGGGCGTACAGGCCATGAAAGAGCGTGGGAATGAGATCTGGCAGGTGCCTTATCTTCCCATTGATCCTTCGGATATCGGCAGAGAATACGAGCCGATAGTGCGGATCAATTCACAGTCCGGAAAGGGCGGTGTGGCCTTTATCATGGATACGTATTTTGGCTTCAAGCTGCCTAAGGGTATGCATAAGGAATTTGCCGGGGTGATCCAGAAGATATCCGAGAAGCAGGGCGAGGTGTCGCCTGATCAGATCATGGATAATTTCCGAAAGCAGTATCTTGACCAGAAGGAACCGATTCATTTCCGCAGACTGCGTGTGGATGACTTAAGCGAGGAGACAACGTCAGAATTTGATACAAAGGTGACGGTACTCTACACGGATGCCGGTGTGGAGAAGCGGTTTGAGGCAGTGGGTAACGGACCGATCGACGCAGTGAAGCGCGGTCTTCAGGAAGAACTGGAGCTTGATATTAAGATTCTGGATTACGAGGAACATGCGCTGCAGAGCGGTTCCAATTCACAGGCAGCGGCGTATATTCATTTGCTTGACGTGGATAGCGGGCGTGTTACGTACGGCGTGGGTGTAAGCTCGAATATTACAAGAGCGTCGGTCAGAGCCATCTTTTCTGCGATCAACAGGCTTGGACTGGGTGAACGGTAACTTCTGGAGAGGAGAAGGTGTATGACGCAGATAGAACAATTGAGGGAATGGGTACGGGAAAGCGACAATATTGTCTTCTTCGGCGGAGCGGGGGTATCCACAGAGAGCGGCATTCCGGATTTCAGGAGCGTCGACGGACTGTACAATCAGCACTATGATTATCCGCCGGAGACGATCTTGAGCCATACTTTTTACAGAAAGAAACCGGATGAGTTCTACCGGTTCTACCGGGCCAAGATGTTGTGCCTGGATGCCGGACCGAATGCGGTACACAGGAAACTGGCGCAGTGGGAGCAGGAGGGTAAGCTGAAAGCGGTCGTGACGCAGAACATTGACGGATTGCATCAGGCGGCGGGCAGCAAGGTGGTATTGGAGCTGCACGGATCGGTGCTGCGCAATTACTGTGAGCGCTGCGGTAAATTCTACGGTGTTGAGCATATTGTCAATTCGGAAGGTGTGCCGACATGTGAATGTGGCGGAAGCGTCAAGCCGGATGTGGTGTTATATGAGGAAGGCCTGGATCAGAAGACTCTCACGGATGCCGTGCGCTATATCAGCGAGGCAGATGTCCTGATCGTAGGCGGTACGTCCCTGGCGGTCTATCCGGCAGCCGGGCTTCTGGATTATTACAGAGGGAATAAACTTGTGCTGGTTAATAAGACACCTACACCGCGGGATTCTGCTGCGGATCTGATCGTACAGGGAAGCATCGGGGAGATTTTTTCGCAGCTTGATTGAGACGTAAAGCTTCCTGCAGGAATGCAGACAGTTTGGCTGCGACAGGGAGATCTGTGCATTCTGTTCCGGATGATGATCGGATATGGGGAGGTGTAGTATTTAATGGACATCCAGGTAGGAGACATCCTGAAATTAAAGAAACAACATCCCTGTGGTTCCAGGGAATGGGAGGTACTGCGGATCGGTGCGGATTTCCGCTTAAAATGTATGGGCTGCGGGCATCAGATCATGATCGCACGCAGACAGGCGGAGAAGAATGTGAAAGAAATCCGCAGCAAGAATGCAGAGGATTGAACTGTTGGTAACAGTTCAGCCCTCTGCATTCATAAAAGCGTCTGCTGCGCAGCCGGCGCCGCCTTGCGGCTTATCTTTTATTTCATCAGAGGGCGCTCTGCCCATGAAATATTTTGCAGCCCATGTTTTGTGTGCAAGCACCCACACATAGTCTGCAGAGTATTTCATGGCTGAACTGTTACAGAGATTCTGTAAAATCTGCTTGCACAAACTTCCCTCTTGTGATATTATTAATACTCGTGATATACTAACTTGACTTTAAGTCAATCATCCTTGCTCCTTTCCGATGGAAGGGGCCAGAGACCAAAAGGAGGAAACGAAGCATGAACAAATACGAATTAGCCGTTGTTGTCAGTGCGAAGATCGAAGACGAAGAGAGAGCCGCTACTTTAGAGAAAGCGAAGGCTCTGGTAGAAAGATTCGGCGGACAGATTACCAATGTTGACGACTGGGGTAAGAAGAGATTAGCCTATGAAGTGCAGAAAATGAAAGAGGCTTTTTACTATTTCATCCAGTTTGATGCAGAGAGCAATGTTCCGGCTGAGATTGAGAGCCGTATCCGTATCATGGATAACGTCATCAGATATCTGTGCGTAAGACAGGACGAGAAATAGAAAGAGGAATCTATGAACAAAGTAATACTAATGGGGCGTTTGACAAGAGATCCTGAGGTGAGATATTCCCAGGGAGATAACGCTATGGCAGTTGCGAGATATACATTGGCCGTGGACCGCAGATTCAATCGTAATAACGATGATCAGACCGCAGATTTTATCAGCTGTGTTGCTTTTGGCAGATCAGGTGAATTTGCCGAGAAGTATCTCCACAAAGGGACTAAGATTGCGATTACGGGACGCATCCAGACAGGCAGCTATACCAATAAGGATGGCGTTAAAGTGTATACAACAGACGTTGTAGTAGAGGATCAGGAATTTGCTGAGAGCAAGAACAGCGCCGGCAGCGTCGGCGACAGTGGATTTGCTCCTGCAGGAAGACCTGCACCGGCAGCGGCCGGAGATGGTTTCATGAATATTCCCGACGGAATCGACGAGGAACTGCCGTTCAACTGATCATATGATTTGGTGACAGAGAAGTGACCTTATCTGTTACTGATTTTAGAAGGAGGCAAAACCATGGCATTTAATAAAACAGACAGGCCGGATTATCCTGCAAAGAAAAAAGGCGGAATGCGCAGAAGAAAGAAAGTATGCGTATTCTGTGGAAAAGATAATGTAATTGATTACAAGGATACCAACAAGCTGAGAAGATATGTATCCGAGAGAGGTAAGATCCTTCCCAGAAGGATTACCGGTAACTGCGCTAAGCATCAGCGCGCATTGACAGTAGCGATCAAGCGTGCAAGACACGTGGCGCTTATGCCTTACGTTCAGGATTAAGGATCAGGAAGAGGTTTTCGCATGAAATCAATGCGAAGCCTCTTTTTTATTATGAAAGTCCCGGACGGCGGCTGTCATTTTATAGAGAAAAAAGTCTATATATTGGAGTAGCGGGAATCTTCAAAAAATGCTATACTTATGATGGTGTGTATAGTAAACGACATAACAAATTTCTGTTTCCATCTCTTGCAGAAGCCATATACGGCAGCTCCTGCAAGGCCGAAAATGAAATTTCCAATGTCGTTAACTATGAAAGTCTTCGACTTTCACAGCATGGATGGCCATGCGGCCCGCCCGACGGCAGGCTAAGCATGATGTAAGTTTATTATAAATGGATACATATTTTTTCGGAATGGATGAAAATGGATGAAGAACAGCATTAAATTAAAAGGAAGAATGAAGAATTACCTGCAGTCTTCTTTATACCTGGGATTTTTGTTGATCGCAGTGGATGTTCTGATCTACTTTATTGATTACAGGGCAGGAATAGTACTGAGCGGTTTTATCGTATTTTATATTGCCATCATTCTATATATGATGCTTTATAATAAGCCGGTGATCATGAATGAGCTGGTCAGCTTTGCCACGCAGTACGGACAGATACAGAAGAGGCTTCTGCGGGATCTGGAACTTCCCCATGCGCTTTTGGACGAAGCGGGTAAAGTGATTTGGACGAATATCGCGTTTGAGAGGATGGTACATCAGGATAAGGGATATCGTAAGTCGATCACATCTCTGTTCCCCTGCATTACGAAAGAGAAGCTTCCGGGTGAGAATGAGGAAGACGAAGTAGAATTTGATGTGGAATACGAGTCGGGAAACTATATTGCAAAGCTAAAGAAGATCTCACTGCGCGAGATGGCGGAGAACAGTGATATCATAGAAGCACAGGGGTATGACGGTTACCTGATTGCCCTTTACATGTTTGATGAGACAGCGTTGAAGATCGCGCTTCGTGAAGTGGACAACCAGTCGTTGGCCGTAGGTCTGATCTATCTGGATAATTATGATGAAGCGTTGGAGAGCGTGGAAGAAGTGAGGCGCTCCCTGTTGATCGCCCTGATCGATCGTAAGGTGAATAAGTATATTGCTGCATTTGACGGAATCTGCAGGAAGCTGGAGAAGGACAAGTATTTTGTGATCATGCGCAAGGAGGCAGCCATGCAGCTGCAGGAAAGCCGCTTTGATCTGTTGGAAGATGTCAAGACGGTCAATATCGGTAATGAGATGGCTGTGACGATCAGCATCGGTATGGGACTTAACGGACTCAGCTATTCGCAGAATTATGAGTTTGCCCGTAATGCGATTGATATTGCGCTGGGACGCGGCGGTGACCAGGCGGTGGTGAAGATACCGGAGAATGTTACCTATTATGGCGGTAAGAGCCAGCAGATGGAGAAGAGCACCCGTGTTAAGGCCAGAGTGAAGGCACACGCATTTAAGGAGATCGTATCGGTTAAAGATGAAGTATATGTTATGGGACACCGGATGGGGGATGCCGACAGCTTTGGCGCCTCGGTAGGAATCTACAGGATTGCCAGGACACTGGATAAGCCGGCCCATATTGTGCTGAATGATATCGGGGCGTCTATGCAGCCTATGATCGATATGTTTCGGAACAGCGACGGCTATGAAGAAGATATGATCGTGAACAATGCGCAGGCGCTGGAGATGGTGGGGAACAATGCGGTATTGGTAGTAGTGGATGTGAGCAAGCCCAGCATTACGGAATGTCCGGAACTGCTGAAACGCTGTAAGTCGGTGGTGGTGCTGGATCATCACAGGCAGGGAGCGGAAATCATTGAGAATGCGACACTGTCCTATATTGAATCGTACGCCTCGTCGGCCTGCGAGATGGTATCGGAGATTCTGCAGTATACCAGTGATACGCTGCGCCTTCGCCCGGAGGAGGCAGATTGCATGTACTCCGGTATTATGATAGATACCAATAATTTCATGACGAAGACGGGTGTCAGGACCTTTGAGGCGGCGGCATTCCTGCGAAGAAACGGTGCTGATGTCACTCGGGTGAGGAAGCTTTTCCGGGATGATGCGGCGGAATATAAGGCGAAGGCGTATGCTGTCAGTCATGCGGAGATCTACAGGAACTGCTATGCCATCTCGATCTTTCACGGGGATGATCTGGCCAGCCCTACAGTGATCGGTGCGCAGGCTGCCAATGAGCTGCTGAACGTGAAAGGGATTAAGGCCAGCTTTATATTGACCCCGTATAATGGAATGATTTATATCAGCGCACGTTCCATAGATGAGGTGAACGTGCAGGTTATTATGGAGAGAATGGGCGGCGGCGGACATTTGAATATCGCCGGGGCTCAGATGGAGAACGGTACGGTCGAAGAAGGAATTGCTTCGATCAAGAGAACGCTTGACGCGATGATCGCGGAAGGTGAATTAGACGGATAAGTGAGGAAACGTATATGAAGGTTATTTTACTGCAGGATGTAAAGTCACTCGGGAAAAAAGGTGAGATCGTCAATGTGAGCGACGGTTATGCCAGAAATTTTGTTTTGCCTAAGAAATTGGGTGTGGAGGCCAATTCTTCAAACATGAATGATCTGAAGCTGCAGAAGGCAAATGCTGATAAGGTTGCGCAGGAGCAGCTGGAGGCGGCGAAAGAGCTTGCGGCTCTTCTGGAGAAAAAGGAAGTTGTGCTGCAAATGAAGTCCGGAGAAGGCGGCAGAGCTTTTGGCTCCATATCTTCCAAGGAGATTGCAGCGGCTGCGAAGACACAGTGCGGGCTGGAGCTGGATAAGAAGAAGATCCAGCTTCCGGAGGCGATCAAAGCGCTGGGTGTATATGAGGTGAATGTCAAGCTGCACACGAAAGTGACCGGAAAGCTTAAGGTTAAGGTTGTGGAAGAGAATTAAGCGTAACACTCGCAGAATATCTTCGAAAATTTACACAGGAACTTTAAGTACGGGATACCGGAATATAAGATGGCAGGTGGCAGACGTTGGAAGAAACATTACTGAAGAGAATATTACCGCACAGTATGGAAGCGGAGCAGTCAGTCATCGGCTCTATGATTATGGACAGAGAGGCGATCATTGTTGCTTCCGAGATCGTTCTGGGAGAAGACTTTTATAATAAGCAGTATGGGGCGCTCTTTGATACCATGGTAGAATTAAATGACGAAGGCAGGCCGGTGGATCTGGTCACGCTGCAGGACAGACTGCGGGAGAAGGATGTGCCGCCGGAGGTGAGCAGCCTGGAATTTATCCGGGATCTGATTACGGCAGTGCCTACGTCGGCTAATATCAAGCATTATGCCAATATTGTGGCGGAGAAATCTACGTTACGGAGACTGATCAGGATCAATGAGGAGATTGCCAATACCTGTTATGTGGGCAAGGATAGTCTGGAAGATATTCTGGCCGATACGGAGAAGCGGGTTTTTGATCTGGTGCAGCGAAGAAATACAGGAGAGTTTGTATCGATCAGGCAGATTGTTATGAATGCCATGGACAATATCGAGAAGGCGTCTCATAATAAGGGGAATGTGACGGGTGTGGCGACGGGGTTTCTGGATCTGGATTACAGAACGGCCGGTATGCAGCCCTCAGACCTTATTCTGGTGGCTGCAAGACCTTCCATGGGTAAAACTGCCTTTGTCCTGAATATAGCCCAATATGTGGCTTTTAAACAGGCAAAAACAGTAGCTATTTTCAGTCTGGAGATGTCCAAGGAGCAGCTGGTGAACCGTTTGTTCTCCATGGAGTCTAAAGTGGACTCTCAACATCTGCGTACCGGCAACCTTTCGGATGTGGAGTGGGAGAAGCTGATCGAGAGTGCGGGGGTTATCGGTAAGTCGAATCTGATCATTGATGACACGCCAGGTATCAGTATTTCGGAGTTACGCTCCAAGTGCCGTAAATACAAGTTGGAGCATAATCTGGAGATGATCATTATCGACTACCTGCAGCTGATGTCGGGCAGCGGCCGGTCTACGGATTCCAGACAGCAGGAGATATCGGATATCTCCCGTTCCCTCAAGGCGCTGGCCAGAGAGCTGCATGTCCCGGTGATCGCGCTTTCTCAGTTAAGCCGTGCGGTAGAGCAGCGGCCGGATCACAGACCGATGCTCTCGGATCTGCGGGAATCGGGAGCCATCGAGCAGGATGCCGATGTGGTCATGTTCATATACCGGGATGATTATTACAATAAAGACACCGAGAAGAAGGGGATTGCGGAGATCATTATTGCGAAGCAGAGAAACGGTCCGATCGGTACGGTGGAACTGGTATGGCTGCCTGATTTTACCAAATTTGCGAATTTGCAGAGATAGAAGACGCTCCCACTGTGAAGCGTAAGAACGAACGACTACAAGAGAGAAATTGCAGAGCCAAATTTGAAATCTGGCTCGCAGCCTCCGCAAAAACTGCTTCGGCATGGAGGTAAAAATGCAGATAAGATACGAAAGAGACAAACCGTAAGGGGGAGTCTCTTTTTTTTGCGTTTGAACTTCGGGAAAGGGAAAGAAAGTAAGGGTACAATGGTAAGGGAACAGACAGGGAAAGAGGTACAGTGGAAAGGAGCAACAGTATGGAGCAAAAAACAGTCTACTACATATCGGAAGCGGCTAAGAAAGTGCAGGTAGAGAGCCATGTGCTGCGCTATTGGGAGGAAGAACTGGAGCTGCCGATCATGCGCAATGAAATGGGCCATCGCTGTTATACGGAGCAGAATATCAGACAGTTGAAAGAGATTAAAGAACTGAAGGAACAGGGGCTTCAGCTTAAGGCCATCAGAACGATCCTGCTTCGGCTGCCGGGGCAGGCAGGAAGCAACGCGGAGGATATTCTGTTGAGACAGGCGGACCGGATCGTGGACAAAGAGACAGAACCGGCACAGGCGAAGGCAGCGGAGAGAAACGAGGAAATGACAGGAGAAAGAGAGATGGCAGAGAGTATCATGGCAAGTGTAACGGAACAGGAAGCGGAAGCAGGACAGGTTGAGAAGATGCAGGCGGAGAAGAAGCCGGAAAACGGGACAGAGAAGAAGGTGGAACCGGGAGCGACGGAAATGGATATCACACACCCGCAGCGGTTTATGGTGGCTTTGTCGAGGGAGAAAGAAGAGGCGGCAGGAACAGAGCAGGAATTTGTTGATGCGGAAAAGAGCAGAAAGGCGGCAAGACTGCAGTACCTGCTGCAGCACATGATCACGGAAGCAGTGAGATCGGCCAATAGAGAGCTGTGTACGGATGTTAAGGAAAGCATATTGAAGGAACTCGATTATCAATTCCGGATGCAGGAGGAGCGGGATGAAGAACGATGGAAGAAGGAGGAAGAGCATTACCGAAGAATAGATGAGATGATCAGGGAGCGTCACAGGCCGAAGGAAAGACTTGGCAGGGGAAAAAAGAAATCCCTCATCACGGACGATGCGGTCAAGTCATGACCGTGTCGCCTGCGGTGAGGGACGTGAGCCGTTCCGGACTCGTGTTTTAATTAACCCTGTTCAATAGAACCTGTAGGGCAAGCGCCTGCGCAGGAACCGCAGTCAATGCATTTAGCCGGATCGATCTCGAATTTACCGTCGCCCATGCTGATCGCGCCTACCGGGCACTGCGCTTCACAAGCGCCGCAAGATACACAACCGTCATTAATTACGAATGCCATATTGATATCCTCCTTATGTTATAAAACTATGTGAGATTGATATAAATTTATCAACTTCTATTTTAATATAAAAGAACACAATATACAAGTGGCAATTATTGAAAAACACAGGGAGCAGCTCAACGTTTATTCCCGCGGGCAACGAGCCGGGTGGCTGCCTGCAGCGGGGGCTTTGATTGCGTCTGTGAATTTACCTGCTCAGATTTAATTCCTCGCGGCGTTTGCGGATCCCGTCCAGGATCACCTGTTTCTTCTCGATCAGTTTGTTCTTGTCCATGGGTTCAATACCTTCCAGCTTATAGGCCATACCCAGTTTCTCATATTTCGGCTTGCCCATCGTGTGATAGGGAAGGGCATCAAGGGCTTTGAGGTTGGTGAAGGCACCGATAAAATAGCCCAGCTGGTACAGATATTTGTCATCGTCAGTGATGCCGGGAACGATAACGTGACGGATCCACATGTCCACATGCTTTTCGTTCAGATATTCTGCGAAAGCGAGAATGCCGTCGTTGGGCTGTGAAGTCAGCTCTTTATGTTTCTCGGGATCGATATGCTTGATATCCAGCATCACCAGGTCGGTCATTGTCATCAGCTCATCCAGCTTTGCAAGCCATTCCGGATTGGCATTTTTCTTATAGGCGATACCAGAGGAATCGATACAGGTATGGATGTTCTTCTGCTTCGCGAGGCGGAACAGATCCAGCAGGAAATCGACCTGCATCAGAGGCTCTCCACCGGTTACGGTGATGCCGCCGCCTTTATAGAAGCTGATATTGCGCTCGTACTGTTCGATGATGGATGCCGGTTCCATCATTGTGCCGCCGTTCATTTCCCAGGTATCGGGGTTGTGACAATAAGCGCAGCGCATGGGACAGCCCTGCACGAAAACGACAAATCTGACGCCCGGTCCGTCTACAGTACCGAAACTTTCTAAGGAGTGTATTCTTCCCTGCATTAGTATAAACCTTCTTTCTCTTCAAGATTAGGAGCTGTATCTGCAGCGGTATATGAGAACTGCACAGCACGTTTGATAGATATAGTATAACCCGTATCCATTAAAAAAACCAGACTTAATTAGGGCACAGGAGAAGTGACATGAGTTCCTGTACGATAAGAAAACCAGGGAAATTATTCCCTGGCTTTCATTATATGCAATATGCACATTCTGTATAGAATGATTTCGTTATCTGCCGATACTATGCGCCGGATTAAACTGACTCATGGAAAGTACGGGAAATAACGTCTGCCTGCTGTTCCGGTGTCAACTTGATGAAGTTAACTGCATAACCGGATACGCGGATTGTCAACTGAGGATAGTTCTCGGGATGCTTCTGAGCGTCCAGTAAGGTATCTCTGTTGAGTACGTTAACGTTAAGGTGATGGCCACCTTTTGTTGCATAACCATCTAATAATGATACTAAGTTATCTACCTGAGCATTTGCTGCCATTGTTGTGTCCTCCTGTAATATTATTTTATGCGGTATTGAGCAGGATTTCTCCTGACTCAATGCCTATTTATAATCGTCCAGATCTTCCTGGAGAGTCGGAACGCTGCAGGCAAGAGGTGTACGAGAACAATCTGTACAGCCCATTGTCTGAACATTCTTTGCATCTACGGCCGTATCATCGACATCGACATTCACGTGTCCGACACCCTGTGCCATCCCGGAATCCATCATCTTGATAAAGTCGTCGATCATCTGCTTGTTATCCATATATTCATCTTCCTTTCATATATGGAGGATTATTTGTTCAGGTCTAATTCAAGATCACCTGCAAATACCTGATCCTCTTTACCAAGAGCGCCCGGAATGATGGTGAAGGTATTGGAGATACCATCCTGTGCATCATTGAACGGAAGCTTGGAAACGGAAGACAGGGAAGCTACTGCACCATGAGTATCACGGCCGTGCATCGGGTTAG
>OFGO01001294.1_pt1 | contig 19068 bp, 23 predicted proteins | sample 1521761 | NCBI WGS metagenome assembly OFGO01 (sample SAMEA3504128, study PRJEB24116) | mouse gut metagenome | biome: mouse gut; feature: mouse-associated habitat; material: faeces | place: Denmark | collected 2011
CGCCGGCGCGGCCTCCCGGATGAAGTCCCCCCGGATGTCCCCTATGGCATATAAAAGCTGTTCCGCGCTCATACCGTGAATCCCTCCCGTTCCAGGTGCTCCCGCAGGGCCAGGTTGATATAGCTGGAAACGGATCGGTCATCGTATTCGGCCAGTCCTTTGATTTTTTGATAAATAGGGTCGTCCAGCGTAATGCTGATACGTGTCTTCAGTGGCTTCATATTATCACCTGCCTCATCATAGCATGATTGCCGACCTAATATTGACAATTCATATTAGATAATATACAATATGAGGGGGTGATATCATGAACGAAATTGAGTTTGATAAAGCATTTGACGAATTCCTGGACAGCGAATTATGCGAACGGGAAGTGGCACATATCAGCAAGCTTTTGCGAGCTACGTTCTTTGCCGGCTGGACCGCCGCAATGGGCTCTGATATCAAGAAGGTCATGCGAATAGGGTGTGAGGAAAAAAGTTCCCCCTCCTGACAGGAGGGGGAGCTTTTTTATTCTTCCTCTTTGGCGGTGCAGGCGATGTTCAGCTCGTCCAGCTGCTTTTGGTCCACAACGGACGGCGCGCCCATCATCACGTCCTGGGCGTTTTTGTTCATGGGGAAGGGGATGATCTCCCGGATGGAGTCCTCGCCCGCCAGCAGCATGACCATTCGGTCCACGCCGGGGGCGATGCCCGCGTGGGGGGGCGCGCCGTAGGTAAAGGCGTTATACATGGCGGGGAATTTGGCCTTCACATCGTCCTCGCCCAGCCGGACAAGCTGGAAGGCCTCGATCATGATCTCCGGGTCGTGGTTCCGCACCGCCCCGGAGGACAGCTCCACGCCGTTGCAAACCAGGTCGTACTGGTAAGCGGTGATGGTCAAGGGATCAACCTCCCCCGCGGCGGCCTTTTGCAGAATCTCCAGCCCGCCGTTGGGCATGGAGAAGGGGTTGTGGCAGAACTCCAGCTCGCCGCTCTCCTCCCCGATCTCGTACATGGGGAAGTCCACAATCCAGCAGAATTCGTACCGCTCCTTGTCCATGTGGCCGGGGCAGAACGCCCCCAGCTTGTTGCGCAGCACCCCGGCCGTCTTTTGGGCGGTGGGCAGCTTCCCCGCCGTCAGACCTACGAAGCACCCCGGCGTGAGGCCCAGGGCCTTTACAACCTCTTCCTTTATGGGCTGGACAAACTTGGCGATGCCGCCCACGATCTCCCCGTTCTCGTCATAGCGGAACCAGTAGGCCTTCTCCCCGGCCTGCACCTCCACCTCATTGCACAGCCCGTCGATCTGCTTGCGGGTGCCCTGGAAGTCCGTCACCACGATGGCCTTGACGGTATTGCCCGCAAAGGGCGGGAACCCGCACCCGGCCAGCAGCCGGGTGGCGTCGGTGAGGGTCAGGTCGATGCGCAGGTCCGGCTTGTCGGAGCCGTACCGGTCCATGGCCTCCAGGAAGGGGATCCGCTGGAACGGGGCCTGGGACGCCACGTTATACGTGCCGTAACTGGCGAAGATGGGGGGGAGCACCCGCTCCAGCACGGCGAACACATCGTCCTGGTCGGCGAAAGCCATCTCCATGTCCAGCTGGTAGAACTCGCCGGGGGAGCGGTCGCCCCGGGCGTCCTCGTCCCGGAAGCAGGGGGCGATCTGGAAATACTTATCGAAGCCCGACGCCATGAGCAGCTGCTTGAACTGCTGGGGGGCCTGGGGCAGGGCGTAGAACTTCCCCGGATGCTTCCGGGAGGGCACCAGATAGTCCCGGGCCCCCTCCGGGGAGGAGGCGGTGAGGATGGGGGTGGTGATCTCCAGGAAGCCCTCGTCGAGCATGGCGGCCCGGAGGGCGGCCACCACCTGGCACCGGAGGATGATGTTGTTTTTCACCTCGGGGTTGCGCAGGTCGAGATAGCGGTACTTGAGCCGGGCCGTCTCGTCGGCCTCCCGGGAGCGGTTGATGGGGAAGGGCAGCTCGTTGTGGCGGCAGCGGCCCAGCACCTCGATCTTGGAGGGCACCACCTCAATGTCGCCGGTGGGCAGCTTGGGGTTCTTGCTGTCCCGCTCCCGGACCACGCCCTCCACCGAGAGGGTGGACTCCTTGTTCAGCCCCTTGACGGCCGCCATCATCTCCTCGCTCTCCAGGACGATCTGGGTGGTGCCGTAGAAGTCCCGGAGCACCACAAAGGCCAGGTTCTGGCCCACCTCCCGGATATTCTCCATCCAGCCCACCAGCTTCACCTGCTGGCCTACGTGTTCTATGCGCAGGTCGTTGCAGGTATGGGTGCGTGATTGAACCATTGGAATCATCTCCAATTTGTATAGTCTTGTTATTTGATAACCCTGAGTCAACCTGTGGCTTCCTCAGGGACACCATACGTCCGTACAATTTCCACCAGCTCGTAGAACAGGGCCGGGTCGCAGTAATAGATGTCATAGCCCCAGCCATTGTGGGAGATCATCTTTCCGCTTTCGCCGAAATAGAAGAATTGTCTGTTGCCCTCTCCCCAGGTGATGGCGGCGGTGATGTCGTCCCGCCACCCCATGGAGATCCTGTCCCGAGGCATCAGGCTGTTCAGGCTGGCCCGGAAGGTGTACCGTTTCAGCACCTGGAGGAGCTTTTCGCCTGCCTCCTCCCGCCTGGGGTCGTTCTGCTTGACCTGCCAGTGCAGGTAGCCCAGCTTTTCCTCGGCAGTCTCCGCCTCCCAGTCCGGGTCGGCCATGGTGAGGCTGGCGAACAGCACCTCCGCGTCCTCCCCGGTAATCTCCACCCACGTCCGGGGCCGGGTGTACTACAGGCAGAGCAGGGCGATGACTGCGGCGGCCACTCCGGCGAGGAGGAATCCCTTCTTTTTCAATCTCATCACCAATCGCAATATAAAAACAATATATTACAGTTAGGATTTAATTTTCCGGTTCCCGGATGGGCGCCAGGGCGGCGCTGCTGGCCAGAGCCAGACGAATCCGCTCAATGATCTCCGCCGCGCTGAGCAGCTCCTGCTCCCCGGTGCGCATATCCTTCAGAGAGGCTTTCCTTTGAGTAATTTCATCCTCCCCTAATAACAGGATGTAGGGGACGCCCAGCTTGTCGGCATAGGACATCTTCTGCTTGAACTTCTTCTGCTCGGTGTACAGCTGGGCGCGGATGCCCGCCCCGCGCAGCGCGGTGGCCAGGGCGATGGCGGGGGAGAGGTCGTCCGTCATGGGCAGCACCAGCACGTCCGCTGGGGCGGTGAGGAGTGCGTCGTTTAAGTACCCCTGCTCCTGGAGCACGTAGAACAGCCGGGTGAGGCCGATGGAGATGCCAACGCCGGGCAGTTGTTTGTCAGTATAATATTCCGCTAAGTTGTCATACCGCCCGCCGGAGCAGATGGAGCCGATCTCCGGGTGGTCCAGCATAAAGGTCTCGTACACGGTGCCGGTGTAGTAGTCCAGTCCCCGGGCGATGGTGAGGTCCACGGCGAAGTTCTCCTCCGGCACGCCGAAGGTCCCCAGGTACTTTACCACGGCGGAGAGCTCGTCCAGCCCCTGGTCGAATAGCTCGTGGCGGCCGCAGTATTCCTTTAGGGCGGAAAGAACTGTATTATTACTCCCCGTAATGGAGATGAACTTCAAAATCTCATCCGCCTGCTCTCCAGAAAGGGCCAGCTCATCGCCGGTGAGCAGCTCCCGCACCTTCTCCGCGCCGATTTTGGGCAGCTTATCCACCACCCGCATGATGTCGCCGGATTTCTCGGTCAGGCCCAGCATGGCGTAAAACCCGCTGAGCACCTTGCGGTTGTTCACGTGGACCTGGAAGCGGCGCAGCCCCAGGCTGGTGAAGGTCTGATAGATGATGGCGGGGATTTCCGCCTCGTTGACGATGTCCAGCTTTCCGTCGCCGATCACGTCGATGTCCGCCTGGTAGAACTCCCGGAAGCGGCCCCGCTGGGCCCGCTCTCCCCGGTAGACCTTGCCGATCTGGAACCGGCGGAAGGGGAAGGACAGCTCGGCGTAGTGCAGGGCCACGTATTTGGCCAGGGGGACGGTGAGGTCAAAGCGGAGGGATAAGTCGCTGTCCCCCTTGTTGAAGCGGTAGATCTGCTTTTCGGTCTCGCCGCCGGCCTTGGCCAGCAGCACCTCGCTGGCCTCGATGACGGGGGTGTCCAGGGGGGTGAAGCCATAGAGGGCGTAGGATTGGCGCATCAGCTCGACCATGCGCTCAAATTGGGCCTGGGGCGCGGGGAGCAGCTCCATAAAGCCGGACAGAGTCCGGGGTTTTTGTTTTGCCATGGGTAGGTCTCCTTTGTTGTATCATACGCTGGAAAGCCTTTCCTGAACGAGAGGCAGCCATCCGCGTTTCTCTGTTGTCACGCTCGGGTTGAACACATATACGGCCCGGCTTCCTTCCGACTCGGGGCAAATCCGGCGGGCCGTGCCCGCCTGGGTTTTGCCCCTCGCTCCGGTCCATCCGGGCCTATGTGTCTACCCTCGCGCTTCTTTACACCTTCAACGGCTTGGTCGGCTTGAGAATTTCCCGCCAGTCCAGGTCCCCCCGGGCCAGACCGTGGATGAGCATCTCGGCGGTGGCGGCATTGGTGGCGATGGGGACGTTGTGCTGGTCGCACAAATTGATGATGTAGTGCAGGTCCTTTTCCAGCTCATCGGAGTTGGGGTCGTTGAAGAACAGCACCATGTCGATCTCGTCATAGGCGATGCGGGCGCCGATCTGCTGGCTGCCGCCCTGGGTGTGGGCCAGGAACAGCTGCACCGGCAGGCCGGTGGCCTCGGCAACCTGCTTGCCGGTATTGCTGGTGGCGCAGACGGTGTGCTTGGAGAGAATGCCGCAGTAGGCAATGCAGAATTGGACCATGAGCTCCTTTTTGTTGTCGTGGCTCATCAGAGCGATGTTCATATGACCCCTTCCTTTCTGGGTGGTATTGGGCGGGCCTGCTTCCCGCTCAGATTTGAGATTGTTTTGCTTGGAAAATCTATTTTGAGTCAGCGAATCCGCAGCAGGGGCACGCGCTGGCCTAAAATTCGTTTGGCAATGTTGAGATACGCCGGGGCCGCCCCCTTGTAAGTGGTTAGCACCAGGGGTACGCCGGCTGCGGCGGCCAAGGTGACGGCCGGGTCCTCAGGGACCACCCCCAAGAGGGGCAGACCGGCGGCGTCCATGGCGCTGTCGATGGAGGTGCGCAGCTTTCGGATGAGCTTGGGCTGCACCCGGTTCATTACCAGGTGGAGCTGGGGCAGGGCGTGGAGCTCGGCCACGGTGCGCTGGGCGTCCCGCAGGGCGGCGGGGTCCACGGCGGACACCACGATGGCCCGGTCGGCTGCCCCCAGGGCCAGCTGAAAGCCGCCCCCCAGCCCGGCGGGGGAATCCATGAATACGAAGTCAAAGCAATCCTTGGCGTCCGCTACCACCTGGCAGAAGCGCTCGGCCTCCAGCCCGTCGGGGCTGAGGGGGGCGGTGAGCAGGTACAGGCCCTTGATTTCCGGCTGCTCCACGCAGGCGGACAGCAGCGAGCAGCGGTATTCCATCACGTCCGAGAAATCCATCACCGCTCGGTCGGACAGGCCCAGCACCAGATCCAGATTGCGCAGGCCGATGTCCAGGTCGATGCACAGCACCCGGTGGCCCAGGGCGGCCAGGCAGGAGGCCGCGCCGGCGGTGAGGGAGGTTTTCCCCGTTCCGCCCTTTCCCGATGTGATCATAATGGCGGCGCCCATGGAACAGCCTCCTTCCGATACATATGAAAATGATAGCACACGGAGGGAAAAATGACAACAAATTTCTAAAAAAATTTTCAAAAATGTGACGGTTTTTCGTTCTTCCCTCAGAGGGGGGGGAATGGAACTGCCTTTTGTATTTTAGCCCACCGCCGGGGGTATTGAGACGGGGTTTCCGCAGTTTTTTTCACGATGATGACCCGGTGGCTGACGTGGGTGTGGGGGATGGCGTAATCCCGCCAGCCCTCCGCCGTGCCGCCCAGGGCTTGGATGACGGGCAGGGCCCGGTCCAGCTCCTCCCCGCAGTCCGTCCCCTTCATGGCCAGGAAGAAGCCCCCCGGCCGCACAAAGGGCAGGCACAGCTCGCACAGCACCCGCAGCTCGGCCACCGCCCTGGCGGTGGCGAAGTCGAAGCGCTCCCGCAGGGCGGAGTCCCGGCCCGCCTCCTCCGCCCGGCCGTGGACGGCGGCGATGTCCTTCAGCTCCAGGGCGGCGGCGGTCTCGTTGAGCCAGTCCACCCGCTTGCCCAGCGCGTCCAGCAGGGTGACAGAGAGGGTGGGCTCCAAAATTTTGAGGGGCACGCCGGGGAAGCCCGCCCCCGTGCCAACATCGATAAGGGTTTTTCCGGCAAACGCCCCGCAGGTGAGCAGGGCGGCGCAGTCCAGCATATGGAGGGTGGCCACGTCCGCGGGGTCGGTGATGGCGGTGAGGTTCATCACCCGGTTTTTTTCCAGCAAAAGGCCCCCGAACCGCTCCAACTGGGCGGGGGCGGATGGGGGGCTCTGTGGGGCCAGCCCCAGCTGGGCCAGCCCGGTCTCTATGAGGGTACGCATGGCCTACCGCTGGAAGGCGGCCAGCAGGGCGGGCCAGCCCAGGATCAGGCCGAACAGGACACCGGCGGCGGACAGGGTGAGGGCGAACACGCCGCAGGCGGTGCCGCCGGGGCAGGTTTTCAGCTTCAGGCGGCGGCCGGTGACGACGGCCAGGGCCACGGACACCGGCACCAAAAACAGCGGAAAGGTGCCGGGCAGCTCCCGGCCGCCGGTGTAGATGGCGAAATCCACCACAAAGAGGAACATGAGGGCATAGGCGATGCCCATCCAAGCGGCGGTGCGCTTTTCAAAGGACGCGGGAACAAAGCCGCTCTCCTGCGGCTGGTTGGTCTGTGATTCAGGCATTGCTTTGGTTCTCCTTTAATAAATCGCGAATTTCCGTCAGCAGTGTTTCCTCTGCCGAGGGCGCCGGCGGGGCAGGGGGGGCCTCCTCCTTTTTCCGGTGAAGCCTGTTCAGCCCTTTCACCAGGCAGAACACCACAAAGGCCATCACCAAAAAGTTGAGCACGGAGGTGAGGAAGCTGCCCAGCAGCAGCTCGCCCCCGCCGGGCAGGGAGAAGGACAGCGAACCGGCCAGCGCCGTCCCGTCCCCGGCGACCATCCCCAGGATGGGGTTGATGACGCAGTCGATGAGGGAGGTGATGATGCCGTTGAATGCCCCGCCGATGATAACGCCCACGGCCATGTCCATCACGTTTCCCCGGGCGATGAACTGCTTGAACTCATTCAGGAATTGTTTCATTTGTGCGGTTTCCTCCCCTTAAAATTCGGGGTCAAAATCGGCCTCTATGGCCTCGTCTGCGGCAGCCTGAGCCTCATCCGCCGCCATCTGGGCCTCATCTGCGGCCATCTGGGCCTCGTCAGCGGCCACCACGGCGGCGTCCGGCTCGTCGTCGGCGAACAGGGCGGCCTCCTTCTTGGCGGATATGGCGTTGAAGATGGGGCCGGTGACGACGCCCTCCATCAAGGCCAGGTCGATCTGGGTGCTGGAGTGGTCCGGGTTGGGCGTGACATCCAGCTTCCACAGCAGGGACTGGAAGGTCTTTTTGCCGGTCTCCTCGTTCTTCTTGAAGCGGACGGGGACGACGGCGGCCAGGGCGGCGATGCCAAGGGCTTTCCAGAACGTTTTCATGGTAGTCTCTCCTTATAATTTGATAAGCGGGCTCGAACTTTCGTGGGAGCTGATTGTGGGGAAAGAAGGAGCTTGCGACGACGTTGTCACGCTACGAAGCGGTCAGGGCGGCTCGGTCGCTTTCGCTGCGACTCGGACAAAATACAGATTTGCTCCGCAAACCTTGGTTTTTTGTCCTCGCTTTGCTCCAAGCTTCCTCGCTGACCGCTTCTCCGCGCTTCTTGTTTCACGTGAAACATCCGCCCTCAATGCTTGGGAGTGAGAACTTTGACGCCCCCCATATAGGGCCACAGCGCCTGGGGAATCTTTACGCTGCCGTCCGCCTGGAGGTTGTTCTCCAGCAGGGCGATGAGCATTCGGGGGGGCGCCGCCACGGTGTTGTTCAGGGTGTGGGGCAGGTAGGTGCCGCTCTCCCCCCGCACGCGCATTTTCAGCCTTCTCGCCTGGGCGTCGCCCAGGTTGGAGCAGGAGCACACCTCGAAATACTTCTGCTGCCGGGGGGACCAGGCCTCGATGTCGCAGGATTTTACCTTCAGGTCGGCCAGGTCGCCGGAGCAGCATTCCAGCTGGCGCACGGGGATGTCCAGGGATCGGAACAGCTCCACGGAGTACCGCCACATCTTCTCGTACCAGTCCATGGACTCCTCCGGACGGCACACCACGATCATCTCCTGCTTTTCGAACTGGTGGATGCGGTACACGCCCCGCTCCTCGATGCCGTGGGAGCCCTTCTCCTTCCGGAAGCAGGGGGAGTAGGAGGTGAGGGTCTGAGGCAGGGTATCCTCGGGAATCATCTGGTCGATGAACTTGCCGATCATGGAGTGCTCGGAGGTCCCAATCAAATATAGGTCCTCCCCCTCGATCTTATACATCATGGCGTCCATGTCGGTCTGGGACATGACGCCCTCCACCACATTGCCGTGGATCATGAAGGGGGGAATGCAGAAGGTGAAGCCCTTGCCGATCATGAAGTCCCGGGCGTAGGCCAGCACCGCCTCGTGGAGCCGGGCGATGTCGCCCATCAGGTAGTAGAACCCCGCGCCGGACACACGGCCCGCCGCGTCCATGTCCACCCCGTCGAACCGCTCCATGATGTCGGTGTGGTAGGGGATTTCGAAGTCCGGGACGGCGGGCTCGCCGAACCGCTCCACCTCCACGTTTTCGCTGTCGTCCCTGCCGATGGGGACGGAGGGGTGGATGATGTTGGGGATGGTGAGCATGATTTTCCGAATTTCCGCCGCCAGCTCCCCCTCCAGCTTTTCCAGCTCGGCCAGCCGGTCGGCGTTGGCCTTGACCTGGGCCTTGGCGGCCTCGGCCTCCTCCAGCTTGGAGGGGTCCTTCTTGGCCTGCCCCATGAGCATCCCCACCTGTTTAGACAGGGTGTTCCGGGCGGCGCGGAGGCTGTTGGCCTCGGTCATGGCGTCCCGGTTGCGGCGGTCCAGCTCGATCACCTGGTCCACCAGGGGGATCTTCTCCTCCTGGAATTTCTTTTTGATGTTTTCTTTGACCGCTTCCGGATTGTCCCGGATGAATTTAATGTCTAACATGATTGAATCATTCCTTTATCCGTATAGTATCATTTGCGCCGGCAGCTTAAAGGGCAGGTTGTACAAGATATCAGGTTTTGCACCGTCTGGGCCAAACCCTTCATGCAGGTTTCCGTCCTTGTCCACGGTCAGCCAACTGCTTTCCACCAGGTCATCCTTCGCGTTTTGGAGTTGCTCCAGGGCAAAACTGCCTGCCTGTGCCAAATCGGTGTCAGGAGATGCCAAAACAGTGTTGGACAGGTACTGGGAGGCGGCCTGGCCGTTTTCCTGGACAAAGTGTGCCTCCAGCACGCACCAGAGGATGGACAGCTTGGCGGCGTCCCTGTTCTGGCTGGGGTCCCAGCGGTCGGTGAAGTAGATATCGGTGCCGCCGTCCCGAAAATGGTCCAGCTGTTGCAGGTAGCCCCGGTCAATCAGCTCCTGCCGGGTGGCGTCGTACTGCTCCAGCAGGGCGGGGTTGAGCGCAATCTGCTCCTCCCACGTGCCGCGCCAAAATTCTGTGGAAAACGCGACCTCAGCAGCGGCCAGAAAGTAGTCCCCCCGGGCCATGAACTGCTGGAGATACCACAGGGAATATAGGGCCCGCCGCTCGATCCGCTGGCCGTGGGCATCGTCCAAAGCGGCCGTGAGCTGTCTGACCTCTTCAGACTTTTGATCGGCCCAGGCGGCCAACCGGTTCCTCTCGTTGACGAGGGACAGGTTTTCCTCCCGCAGCTGATCCATAGCCGTCACGGCCCCCACCGCCTCCTCCAGCGACGCCAGCCGGGCCCGCACCCCGGAGAGCTGGAACAGGCACGCCGTCAGCGCCGCCGCCACCACCGCCAGCAGCAGGCACAGCCAGGGCAGCAGGGCCGCCTCCCGGCTGGGGGCCTCCGGGGGCGGGGCAAACTTGGGCGGACAGGGCGTGGGGGCAGGCCGTTCCTTGGAGCGGTTCCATATCTCGTCTAAAATGTCCGCCGGTCTTTTTTCTTCGTCCATGGGCGTGCCCCTTTCTCCGTTTCACGTGAAACGCGGCGTCGCAAGCTCCATATCTCTCGCTTCCGCCTGGGGACGCAAGCTCACTCATTTCGCTGCTCCGCCGTTTCCCACGAAAACCGCCCGCTGCGCGAGCTGGGCTTTCGTGGGGGCCCCATTCTAAGGAGTTTGCTCCTATCCGGCCCAGTCCTCGTCCAGCGCACCGCGCCGGATGAGTTCCTCCACCAGTGCGTCAAAGCGGGGCCGCAGGAACAACCCCTCCGGGTTGTAGTACCCCATCTCCGCATCGTAGTCCCCTATGGTGTCCACAAAGTATTGGTACTCGATGTCGGTCAGTTCTGCTGCCGCGCCATCATAGTCCTTGTCTGACAGTTTGACCTCGGCGGCGTACAGCCCCTCTAAAATAGAGGCATAACCCACGTACTTGTTATAGCCGTCTTTTAAGTGTTCATAGTCGGCGATGGCTGTGTCCCGCTCCTCCTCTACCTTGATCTGGGCGTCGGCGGCGGCCTGGAGAGCGGCGTTCAGCTCTTCCCGCTCCTTCTCCAGCCCCTTGATCTCCTCCATCAGCTCCTCCCGGGAGAGATCCATGGTGGAGCGCAGCTCGCTGATGGCGGTCTCATTGTTGCGCCGCTGGACGAAGTAGGCCAGCAGCAGCATCAAAAACGCCGCCCCGAACAGCACCACCAGGTAGACATAGAAGGAGGAGCGCTTGTTTTTCCCCAGGGCCTCCCCAGGGCCGTCCGGCGTTTCACGTGAAACGGTTGGGGCGTTGGGCTGCCCCTCCGGGGGCGTTTCACGTGAAACGCCCGGGGACGGATTCCGCCCGCCCGCTTCCGCCTGCGGCGAAAGCCCGTCCGCTGCGCTGCCCCGCCTCTCCCCACCGAAACCGCTTTGCTGGGTTTCAGCGGGGGCCCCGGAATGTTCTTTGTCGCTCATGCCTCAACCTCCTTCTTCTCCGCGGGGCGCAGCTGTTCCAGCAGGTCCAGCAGGTCGTTGAGGTCGTCCACGTTGTAGAACTCCAGCTCCAGCCGCCCCTTTTTGGCCCCGTTCTTGATGGTGACCTTTCTCCCCAGCCGCTGGGACAGGCTCTGTTCCACCGCCTTGGTGTAAATTTCGTGGGGGTCGGGGGTGTTCTCCGGGGGCAGGTCCCACTTGGAGGGGAGGGCAAAGTTTTTGGCCCTGGCCTCCGCCTGCCGGACGCTCCAGCCTTCGTCCACGATTTTTTGGGCAAAGGCGGCCTGGGCCTGTTCCCCCTCCACCATCAGCACCGCCCGGCCGTGGCCGGCGGACAGCACGCCCTCGATCATCAGCTCCCGCACCGGGGGGGGCAGGGCAGTGAGCCGCAGGGCGTTGGAGATGGCGGGGCGGGACTTGCCCATGCGCTGGGCCAGCTCCTCCTTGGTGAGCCCGAAGTCGGTGAGCAGGGCCAGGTAGCCCTCCGCCTCCTCCACCGGGTTCAGGTCCTCCCGCTGGAGGTTTTCGATAAGGCCCAGCTCCAGCACTTTGCGGTCGTCCGCCTCGATGATGACCACCGGCACCTCCCGGCGGCCCGCCAGCTTGGCCGCCCGCCAGCGGCGCTCCCCGGCGATGATCTGGTAGTACCCGGAGGACAGCCGCCGGACAGTGAGGGGCTGGATGATGCCGTGCTCCCGGATGGAGGCGGCCAGGTCGGCCAGGGCGTCCTCATCGAACCGCTTCCGGGGCTGGTTCAGGCCGGGCTCCACCTGGGAGATGGGCAGCGTGACCGATCCGGCTTCCTGGTTCTGCATGGTGGCGGAATCGCCCATCAGGGCGTCCAGGCCCTTTCCTAAGCCTTTGGCCATAGCCATCTGGTTCATTCCTTTCTATCTTTTTATGGTGAGGGGGTTTTTCTTCAGAAATTCCCGTGCCAGCGCCTCATAGGCCTCCGCCCCCCGGGACAGGGGGTCGTAGACGGACACGGGCACGCCATGGCTGGGGGCCTCGGACAGCCGGACGTTCCGGGGGATCACCGAGGCGTACACCTTGCCGGGGAAGTGCCGTTTGACCTGCTCCGCCACCTGGAGGGACAGGTTGGTGCGCCCGTCGTACATGGTGAGCAGCACCCCCTCGATCTCCAGGCCGGGGTTGAGCCGCTGCTTGGCCAGCCGGACGGTGTACAGCAGGTCGGACAGGCCCTCCAGGGCGTAGTACTCGCACTGGACGGGGACCAGCAGGGTGTCGGCGGCGCACAGCCCGTCCAGGGTGAGCAGCTCCAGGGAGGGGGGGCAGTCGATGAAAATCACGTCGTAGCTGCCCTTGACCTCCTCAATGGCGTCCTTCAGCCGGAACTCCCGCCGCTCCAGGGCGATGAGCTCCACCGTGGCCCCGGACAGGGCCTTGTTGGCGGGCACCACGTCCCCCCATTTGGTGCCGACCACCGCCTTGGACATGGGGGCGTCCCCAAGAATCACGTCGTAGACGCTGGGGGAGCGGCTTTTGTCCAGGCCGAAGCCGGAGGTGGCGTTGCCCTGGGGATCAAAGTCGCACACCAGCACCCGGACGCCCAGGGCGGTGAGGGCGGCGGCCAGGTTGACGCAGGAGGTGGTTTTGCCCACGCCCCCCTTTTGATTGACGATGGCGATGCTCTTGCCCATGGGACATTCCCTCTCTCTTTGTTAAAATCCGGCGCTGGGGCAGTAAAATTTATTATATCCTGTTCCGGGCGTGATTTCAACCGTTTTAAAAAATAAAAGGACAGGCGGCGCCTGTCCTTTTATGGGGAAAGCGTTTCACGTGAAACGCGTCGGTCTAAGCCTGCATCAACAGCCGCAAGGATGTGTGCTGGGAGGTCGATTGGTACGGCTTCTAAAGTCCGCGCTGCCCGGGGCCGCCCTTGGGTCTCCTCTCCCCGCAAAGCCTGGGGGCGGCTTTGCGGGGCCCCTATTTTGGGATGCGGATGGTGAGGGTGATCTCCCGGTCGGTCTCCTCCTTGCCGCAGCGGGCGTCCACCCCGGCGGACTGCATCATTGCCAGGCTCTTTTTCACGGTGTTGAGGAACAGCCGCACGTCCCGGATGCGGTAGACCGGCGCGGCCCGGCGGGGGGCCGCCTTGCGCTGCACCAGATGGTCTATGTATGCCTCCGTCTGGGCCACGTTGAGTCCGCGCTTCAAAATCTCCTCCAGGGCGGCGCGCTGGGCGTCCGGGCTGTCCAGCCGGAGCAGGGCCCGGGCGTGGCGCTCGGTAAGGCGGCGGGCGCGGAGGGTATCAATGACGTCCTCCGGCAGCTTGAGCAGCCGCAGCTTGTTGGCCACGGCGGATTGGCTCTTGCCCACCTGCTGGGCGGCCTCCTCCTGGGAGAGGTGGTGGCGGTCGATGAGCTGGCGCAGGGCGGCGGCCTCCTCCCAGACGGTGAGGTCCTGGCGCTGGAGGTTTTCCACCAGGGCCAGCAGGGCGGAGGTGTCGCCGTCCGCCTCCATGGGGAGGCAGGGCACCTGGGTAAGCCCCGCCAGCTGGGCTGCCCGGAGGCGGCGCTCCCCGGCGATCAGTTCCCACCCCCCGGGGGTGCGGCGGACGGTGAGGGGCTGGAGCACCCCCAGCTGGGAGATGGACAGGGCCAGCTCGGACAGCTCCCCGGGGGGAAAGTCCCGGCGGGGCTGGTGGGGGTTGGGGCGGATGCCGGCCACAGGCAGGTTCAACACCTGCCGTTTGGCTGCTTTTGTAAAGAGGGACATGAAAACGCCTCCCTGCTTTTATAAAGGTGGCTTTATGATACCACCGGCAGGGGGGCGAATTCCATCGAAGGGAAGAAGAGATGGGCCCGCAGTGCGTTTCACGTGAAACGCACCGGCCCACCGTTTCACGTGAAACGGGCAGGCCCCTGGGAGCAGGCGGCGCGGAAGCCCAGGCGCGGCCCCGGGAACCGCAGGTCATTCAGGACAGCAGTACAGGCGGCAGCACAAATAAGAACGCCCCCGACAGACCCCATATGCCTGAAGGGACTGTCGGGAGCGTTTCACGTGAAACGGAGAAGCGCGGCTATCCTCGCGCTCCCTTTGTCACGCTCGGATTGGCCGCGCGGCCGGGTCGCTTTCCCTCCGACTCGGGCAAGACCCGCCCCGCTGCGCGGGCGGCCGGGCTCTTGCCCTCGCTCCGGTCCAAGCTCCCCTGCGCGGCTATCCTCGCGCTCATGTGCGCATAAACCCTTTGCCAAAGATCTCGCTGGAGTTGGTCACCAGGATGAAGGCGTGGGGGTCGGCGGTCTTGAGGTACAGCCGCAGGGCCACCGCCTGGGAACGGGACAGGGCGGTGAGCACAATCCACTTGGGCTCGTGGGTGTAGGCCCCCTCCGCCTGCCAGTAGGTGGCGGAGCGGTTGAGGGTGTGGGTGATGAAATCGCACACCTGATCCGGGCAGGAGGTGACGGCGATGAAGCTCTTGCGGCGGTTGAGGGATTCGATCACCGTGTCCACCACCACCGATTTCAGCACAAGGCCCAAGATAGAGTAGAGCCCGGCCTCAATATTCACAAAATACAGGGTGGAGGCGGCGATAAGCACATCCACGCATAAGAGGGCGTTGCCGATGTCCATGCTGGAAAACCGCTTGAGGATCATGGCCAGGATGTCGGTGCCGCCGGTGGAGCTCTGCATATTGAACAGGATGGCGGAGCCCAGGGAGGGGAGGATGACGGCGAAAAACAGCTCCAGGGTCTTCTGGTTCGTCAAGGGGGCGGACAGGGGGACCAGCCACTCCAGCCCGGACAGCATGGCGGAGAACATCGCAGAACAGTAGATGGTGTTCACCCCGAAGCTCTTGTCCACAAAGAGGACGCCCACCACCATAAAGGCGATATTGATGAGGGAAGCAAAGGTAGACGGGCTCACCGCCGGCACCACGGCGTTGAGGATCACCGCCAGGCCAGTGACGCCGCCGGTGTTGAAGTGGTTGGGGAACTTGAAGAAATATACACCTGCGGCCACCAGGAAGGTGCCCAAGGTGAGCAGGGGAAGCTGGCGCAGGGTCTGCTTGACGCGCTGCATGGCAGAAGCCTTCTTTCGGAACGTTTTTTGAGGTGGGGGCCCGCCCCCGCCGCGTTTCACGTGAAACGCGCGGCCCCCGCCAAAACGCGGATTCAGCTGCGTCCAACCGCAGCCGCCGCTTATTGTAACAGAAAATGTTGGGAAGGGCAAGGGGATTTTGGGGGAAAACGGTGGAAACGGGGCGGCGGTTCTGGTAGAATGGAGCTATGCACAGAAAGGGGAGAGGACCATGCGGGAATTGGAGGAGCGCATCCGCCGGGACGGCATTGTGGAGGACGGGGACGTGCTCAAGGTGGACAGCTTTCTCAACCACCAGATGGACGTGGAGCTGTTTGCGGCCATGGGGCGGGAGTGGGCGCGGCTGTTCGCCGGAGCGGGGGTCAACAAGATTTTGACCATTGAGGCGTCGGGCATCGGCATCGCCTGCGTGGCCGCGCAGCAGTTCGGCGTGCCGGTGGTGTTCGCCAAAAAGAGCCGCACCAAAAACATCGCCGGGGAGGTGTACCGCACTGAGGTACCCTCCTTCACCCACGGGGGGAGCAGCACTGTTATCGTGTCCAGGCGTTTTTTGGGGCCGGCGGACCGGCTGCTGCTCATCGACGACTTCCTGGCTAACGGCGCGGCGCTGGAGGGGCTGCTGGATCTGGCCCGGCAGGCCGGGGCGGCGGTGGCCGGGGCGGGGATCGCCGTGGAAAAGGCGTTCCAGCCCGGCGGGGCGCGCATCCGGGCAAAAGGGGTGCGGGTGGAGGCCCTGGCGCGGATCAAGTCCATGACGCCAGGGCATATTGAGTTTTGCTGACGGCCCAGGGGCGGCACTTCCGTCTGCCGTGGACGGGGACAAGAAAACCGAGGCCTTTCGGCCCCGGTTTTCTTGAGGATGGAGGATAGAATGAAAAAGAAAGGATTATCTCTTGCAAGTATTAAGATACCGCAGAGATATTTCAGAAGTTTGCGCTAAAGTGTTACAGCTTTGTTAAATCTTCCGCAGGTTCTGGAAAAATTCCGTCAGCAGGGCCCGGCACTCCCCCTCCAGCAGGGGGCCGTATACCCGGGGATGGTGGTTGAAGGGCTCGCAGAAGAGGTTCAAAATGGACCCGCAGCAGCCGGATTTCTCCTCCTTTGCCCCGAAATACAGCTGGGAAATTCGGGAATTGATGATGGCCCCGGCGCACATGGGGCAGGGCTCCAGGGTGACGTACAGGGTGCAGCCCGTGAGCCGCCAGCTGCCCAGGGCGGCGCAGGCGTCGTTGATGGCCTCGATCTCCGCGTGGGCGGTGGCGCGGCTGTCCGCCTCCCGGCGGTTGCGGCCCCGGCCGATGATCTCGCCGTCGGGGGACACTACCACGCAGCCAACGGGAACATCCCCGTCGGGGATGCACTCCCGGGCAAGGTTGATGGCCTGGCGCATGTAGTCCTCGTGGGTCATGGCGGCTTTCCTCCTGCTTGTTTTTGAAAATGGAACGCCTTCCCCCCGGCGGGGGAGTCCATTTTATCATAGGTTAGGAAAAAAGGAAAGAGGTCAATCCCAAAGGCCAAGCTGGGCGTCGGCGGCATCGTACCAGGGCTTATTGACGATGACCGTATCAGGGACAAGCTCGCTAGGGAGAGGGTTGCCGTCTGTGGAGTGGTTTTCCGCGTTCCATTTGTGGTATTCAACCAGTTCCCCATCCACGTCGTAGTAGGTTGTATAGGTGTTCCAGCCGCCGCCGCTGTAGCCGCCCAGGGGCATCTCCATCCATATCTGCCAGCCGTAGTCCTCCGGCGTACCGCCTACGATCAGGTAATTCTTCAAGCCGGAGTCCGGGTCCTCGCCCTCCAGAATATAGGGCGTGTCCTCGTCAATGAGGTCGGTGACGTCGATGCGCTCATCTGCCAGCACCAGCCACAGCCGGCCGTCCTCCAGCATAATGGGGGTATTGATGTCCTTCCAGCTGATGTGGAGGTAATACTGGCCTGTGGGGTCGGTTTGAATGAGCACGGAATCGCCGGAAACCATGCGGTATAACTGGGTGAGCGGTCCAGCCGCCGCGATGCACAACACACAGCCCACCGCCAGCGCCGCCGCCAGCAGGGTCATCTTCAGCGGCATCCGCCGCCGCTTCGCTGGGGCGGCCTGGGCCAGCACCCGGGCCTTCACCGCCTGTAGGTCGGCGGTTTCGCCCCCCTGGGGGAAAAACTCGTTGTCCTCGTATTCATCCATCAGCCTGGAAATCTCCAGCCGCTTCATATCCATAGCCCTCCTGTTCCAAAATGGTTTTCAGCGTCTCCCGCCCCCGGCGCAGCCAGGTCTTGGCGGTGGACAGGTTCAGCCCCATGGCCAGCGCCGCCTCCCGCACCGTCTGGCCGTAGTAGTAGTGCCGGACAAAGAGCTCCCGCTGGGGCTTGTCCAGCCGGGACAGCGCCTGGTTGATAATGCGGGCGGTCTCCTTTTTGTCCAGCGCCCGGTCGGGGCCGTCTGTCTCCAAAAGCAGCGCGTCCTCCTCCAGGGGCAGGGACTCCCGGCTTGCCCGGAGGAGGTTGAACGCCCGGTTGCGGGCCACCGCTCCTAGCCAGCCCTTCACCTGGCCGGGGCGCAGCTTGTTCCGGTTGTCCCAGGCGGCCAGGAATACGTCCGCCGTCAGCTCCTCCGCGTCCGCCGGGCGGCCCGGCAGAATGCGGGACGCGATGGAGGACACGTAGGGCGTGTATCGGTCCATCAGCGCCTCCAGGGCGGACAGCTCCCCCCGGCGCAGGGCCTTCACCAGCTGTTCTTCCGTCAATGGATCACCTCCCAATGTTTCACGTGAAACGCGTCGGCGCAAGCTCAGCCGCGCCGACGGGTTCCGCGGCCCCGTTGAAGAAGCTGCGCGCCGCCGCGCGGTTTGAAAAACGTTTTTCACCTATCATAACACGGTAAGGGGGAAAATGGTTTCAGCCGCCGCTCTCAAATTTTGGCGCAAAAAAGAGAGGACAAGGGCGGGGGGGTGGAGTATACTATACCCAGTTGCGCAACAGAAAAGGAGCGAGGCACATGGAATGGATAGAGCGTCTGAACCGGGCCGTGGAGTACCTGGAGGAGCATTTGGAGGAGCCTGATCCGCGGGAGGCGGCGAAAATCGCCTGCTGCTCCCCCTACCACTTTCAGCGGATGTTCGGGCTGCTGGCGGGGGTCCCGCTGTCGGAGTACCTCCGCCGCCGGAAAATGTCCCGGGCGGCGGCGGACCTCCAGAGCGGGGAGCGGATTGTGGACGCGGCGGTGAAATACGGCTACAGCTCGCCCACCGCCTTCAACAGGGCCTTTCAGGCTGTCCACGGCCTGCCGCCCTCGGCGGCCAAAACGCCGGGGGCGGTGCTGAAAAGCTATCCGCCCCTGCGCTTCGCCATCACGGTACAAGGAGTGGAAAAAATGGAATATCGGATTGAAAAACGGGACGCATTCCGCATTGTGGGGGTGTCCGCGCCCCTGGGAAAGGACATGGAGGAGAGCTTCCAGTACGTGCCCCAGCTCTGGGGCCGGGCGGCGGCGGACGGCACCATCCCCCGGCTGGCGGCGCTGATGGACGGGGAGCCCCGGGGTATGCTGGGGGTGTGCGACGGGCTGGACAGCTCCAAGTATTATATCGCGGTGGCCTCCTCCGCCCCGGCGGGGGAGGGGCTGGAGGAGTATACCGTCCCCGCCTTCACCTGGGCGGTATTCCCCGGGAAGGGGGACACCGCCGCCGCCATCCAGGAGCTGGAGCGGCGGGTGGTGACAGAGTGGCTGCCCACCTCCGGCTACGAGTACGCCGAAGGGCCGGATGTGGAGGTCTATCTGGACCCGGAGTGCACGCGCTTTGAGGTGTGGATTCCCGTGGCCAAGGCAAAAGGGTGAGAGAAAGCCCGCACGGCATAAGCCGTG
>OFGO01001296.1_pt1 | contig 19059 bp, 19 predicted proteins | sample 1521761 | NCBI WGS metagenome assembly OFGO01 (sample SAMEA3504128, study PRJEB24116) | mouse gut metagenome | biome: mouse gut; feature: mouse-associated habitat; material: faeces | place: Denmark | collected 2011
TCGGTACTACTGCTGTTTTCATCTATGGCAGGTGGCTGACTCAGTCATGAAATTTAATATGGGCAATTAACGTCGCTTACCTTCTTTTTCAAACCACGTATTCCTACTATTGCCAGTTCTTACCCACCATCGCTAGGAAATGCTAAGAAACATCAGTATCGATCCCAGACTGTTTTAGAAGATATTCTATCCTCCAAAGGTGCTCTTCCAACCTGTTGATCTGGCTTTGCAAATGGCCGGGATCTTCAGGAAAAGAAAAGGAAGTATCAAACTCCGCACTTGGATTTCCAGCAAATCCATAATTACGATAGACTTGGTGTTTTATTTTTTGTATTTCTTTGCCAAATCGATTCAGTTCATCTTCAACTCGATTCTCGAGATTGGAGTAATCGCTTTCTAATGTATGAGCAATGATATCTGTATATGCATCTATGAATAAGCTGTTGCTCTTATTAAGAGCTGCAAACATCTCCTTCTGAAAACCAATATCGGATATTCTTGATTGAAGTTTTTCACTAATTATTCTGTCCAATTTCGGTGAAACGTTGTTCAGTGCTGATTGTTCAAATAACCCGTAGAGTCTTTTAGCAGAACTTTCATCATAAACTACGTTGAGGAATGGCTTTATGCAGTTTGAATTAAGAGCTTGTCTGATTTCGGATTCAAGTAGTTGGTTTGACTGACGATACATCATGTTTATCTCGTGGGATAAATCCCCGGAGGCTAACCTCTCAGTAATTTCCTGTGCTACTGCTTCGCTGACTTTGGAGTACAGGCTATTGACAAAGTCTTCATCTGCTAAAACCATTTGCTTAACGGTGTCTAGGAACGAATCACCCCGTAAGGTCTCCTGGTCAATATTTTCTATTATTTCATGTATGCTTAGTCTCATTATCATGGTTCCTCTTATGGTGGTCTATGCCTCAGCTTTGGTCTAACAGTATAATTACTACTTTCGAAATATTGGATCGATCAAGTCTCGATAGATTCCGCGGTATAGGGATGGTAAATTGCAGTCCCATTGGCGACTTTATGCTTGAGCTTATATTGATAGTAGCCTCATGTTCTGTTATTAGGCTATCATTTGAATCCGTGACGAGACAGCGGAAAGTAAGCATACCATTTTGGGTTCCTAGTAAAAAAATCTGATTAAAAAAATCAAAATCATAAACCTCTATCTCCACAAAAATTCGGATTTCCTGCTTCTTTCGGGACCATGAGGCTGAGTAGTTGCTTATTGATAAGCCAAAATCAAAATTGTCTAATCCATCTGCGGTTATACCTGATAAAATCATGGGTATTTCACCGACTATGTTAGGGACTTGATTAGAATTAGGAACTTTATTTCGCGGGTTTATACTTGAAGATAGCTCATTTGACCTATGGATATTCGATTCAGGTTTAGATGATTCCGATAAGATGTTGTTTGAAGATTTAACCTCTTCTATTTTTTGTTCTAGAACATTGATTTCATGTTTCAAATTATTTACTTTGTTTTGCAAATATGGAATGTCACTATAAGTCAATTGCTGATGCAGCTGTTTGAGGTTTTGTTCAAGATCCTTCTTAATTAAATCGTCGAGCTTATAGCGTGTTAATGCTTCGAGGTTCTTTCGTATTAATCTGTCGAGGTCAATTTGGATTGATCTTTCCATATCTTTACGAATTGATGCTTCGAGGTCTTTTGAGATTGAGCTTTCCAGGTCTTTTCGAATTGATTCTTCGAAGTCTTTTCGGATTGATTTTATAAGGTCATCTCTAATAGATTCTTCAAGAGCATCGCGAACTGACACTTCGATATCATCGGATATTTTGTGTATAAATCTATCAGGTATAAAGTAGTTATCGAATTCTTCCTGACATATATTAGAGACCATCTCCTCTAAATATAAATACCTAGTTTCTAATCTATTTCTATCGATTTGTAATTTAATTTTTTCAATATCTTCGATAATTTTACTTAATTCTTCTGCATATTTCTCTTCTAAACTTGCGTAATCGTTTCCAAGTGTATCTGTAACTATCTCAGTGTAGGTATCTAAATACGCCTTGTGACTGATTCTGAGCATTTCTAGAAACTTCGTTCGAAACCTAGGATCAAAAACCAAGAGTTTGACATTCTTGTTTACGAAATAAGTAACTTTTTCGCCTATCAATTTGTCTAGTTTTGGAGATAATTCATGAGTGGCTGATTGCTCAAACAATTTATATAGATATTGTGTGGACGAAACACCATCCGTAGCATTGAGGAGCATCTTGATTCCGCCGTGGGTTTTAAGCATGCTTCTTATTTCTGATATTAGTAGCTTATTAGCCTCCCGATACATCGTATTTAATTCCTGTGATAACTCACCAGAAGTGATTCTTTCTATAATTCCCTGTGATACAGGATCAATGATTTTTGAGTATAGTTCATTTATGAATTCTTCATCCTTCAGGATGATCTGTTTTACGGTTTCCATAAATGGTTCATTCCATAAGTGTTCCTGGTCGAGGAATTCCAGTAACTCATACCTATTTGTTATTGATCTCATGATTCCCTTTCTCATTAGTTTCTCAGGGTTGGCAGATTTTACATGGCTCATATCCCTGTGCGATTATCTGGTCCCTGGATTCATTCACGACTTCTTTGTTCTTGTCTTTCATCTTCGCTACACTCCGGCAGTCAGGTCGGTGGAACTTGTGAGTGCTGGTATTCAAAACATACTCTGAGGACTGAGGTACAGGTGCCGGAGCTGCTGCGGCCTGGTCAGCCTCAGATTTATCTTCAGCTTTTGTACCTGGGACCATCGCATCGGCATCCCGGTTTTTTGATGGTTCACAGGCAACGGTCTTACCGTCACTCTTGCAGGTGATATCTCCCTGCAAATCGGTCCTCAGGATCTTCACTCCATGATCTTTCAGCTTGGTCAGGACTGCTGCATCAGGGTGGCCGTAAGAGTTGTTCTTGCCGCAGCTGATGATCCCGTACTGCGGATCGATCGCATCCAGGAAGGCGTCTGAGGTGGATGTATCGGATCCGTGATGACCAACTGTATAGACATTGGATTTGAGCAGGGAAGCGTAGTCTGAATTCAGGACAGCCTGTTCTGCCGGGTATTCCGCATCACCGGAGAACAGGAAGCTTGTTTCGCCGTTCTGCAGGCTGCAGATGATGGAAGTATCGTTCGTATCGTCTCCTGCATTGAGACCGAGGATCGTGATCTTCGCATCTCCAACGGTATAGGTATCGCCAATAGTTGGAACTGTGATCCCCGGACCTTTTTCCGAGGCATATTTCGCAAAGCTCTGGAACGTCTTGGTATCTCCGGATGTGACCGGACAAAGAATGGTAGAGGCAGTGGCTTCGTTCAAGGCACCTGCCAGACCGCCGATGTGGTCTTCATGAGAGTGGGAACCGATGATCACATCCAGGTTGGTCACTCCCTTATTTTTCAGGACCGTATAGATCAGGTCAGAATCTTCACGATTTCCTCCATCGATCAGGGCATAATGACCGTCACTCTCAATCAGTGCAGCCGATGCCTGTCCAACATCCAGATAGGTGACTGTCATCTCGGATGCTGTATAGGTTTGGGTATCTGTTTTCGTCTCCGGCTTCTCTTCAGCGGCGGGCGCTTCTGAGGCTTTATTGGCCTCGGTGGTTTTTTTGCTCTCTTCGCCGCCCGAAGAATCGGTCGTATCTGATGCCGTTTCAGTTTCCTGTGTCTGAGGTTCGTCTACCGTATCATCGTCAGATGCGCAGCCTGCCAGGGATGAACCCAGCAGGAAGGCAACAAGCAGGATCTTCAGCGGCTTCAACAGCCAGGAAGAAGCGTGTGGTTCTTTGTTGTTCATAATCATGACTTTCTGTTTCGTGAGATGTCAGCTGTGTTTTCTGATGATATCCAGCAACTTCCGTTCACTGTATTGTGTGTTCCGGGTATTGATGTATTCCACCGGTGTTCCTCTGCGTTTGGCGATACCGGTGGCCTTGTAATAGGTGGTATGGGAAACCCAGTGGGCGAACACGATCAGCAGGTCAGCATTCGCGACAGCTTCAGGGGGGAAGGTAGGGGAATCTGCTATGAAGATGTGTCCATATTTTTGTTCAAAATCCCGGTTCTGGCGGATATGGCCGCCGACGAAGACCAGTTTGTTTTTACTGATGAATTCCCGGATCTCGTCTTCCTCAGCGGCTGTCAGGGGCTCTATTTCCTTGCGTTGTGATTCTTCAGAATCCGCTTTGTCATTGAATATCAGCTCCCGCAGCTGGACCAGTTCTTTCTGATCACTGAGCAGGGAAGTATTCCTTTTTCGTTCCTCTTCCAGTTCCTTTCTGAGTCTGGCCAGTTCCGGATACAGGATAGATTGTGTTTGCTTCTGGCCCTTGGAGAAATTATTCTCACAGTCCTTCTGGTATCTGTCTTTCAGCTCTGACAGTTCTGTGCTGAGAGATTCCAGCTCGTTTCTGATCTTTTCGTTTTCGGAAGTGACCTTTTTGTTTTCCCTGGCTGTGCTGCGTGTTTCAACGTCAGGCATCATATGACGATAGGCGTCGAGACGGCTATTGAGGCTCCGGATCTTTGAGATCAGCAGATCTGTGGATTTTCTGTAAGTCTCCAGTTTCACGGAGTCTGATTCGCCAGTGACTTCACACGCTCTCTCAATGAACGAATTCATGCCGGTCGTAGACCTGTCCCGGAAGAGGATGGAAGCATCCATCTCCATCAGAAAATCTGCACTCAATGACTCCAGAGCGCCTGTATCTGAAGTGGTAGAACTGTATATCGCGAGTTCTGAGGAAGCGGTGTCTGTGGATGTCAGACCAGATCCTGCGTGTTCTGTATCGGTTGTTTCATCCGTTTCCTGAGCCTCGTTCTCATCGCTGGGAATCCCGTCCTCCTGGATGTCGGATAATTCTATATCGAACCATACACGATCGATCAGATAGCGGATATAGGCGGCATAAGGTGAGGTTGCAGCCAGCCAGATACCTTCGGATAAGGCCTCCAGCAGGAAATAGGCTGCCAGATAGCGGTTCAGGGAGGCTGGATCCTCGTTCTTGTCGATCATCTCAAAAACTGTTTTAGAGATGCGCTTCAGGGATCCGGGAGGCATTTTGAACACGGATTGGGATATCGCACTGATCAGTTTCGACCTGACTTTATCCTTGGCGGATGCTGCGATACAGGAGCCCAGGGCTACGGTAAACACATATTCGACATGAGTCACAGACCTGATGAGCGGTTCCTTGCTGGAAGCATATACCACGGGGAAAACATCAGAAATATCCAATGATGGATCATCCACGATACCCACATATATATCTAATATCCTGTCCTGCAGTTCCTTGTCAGGTTTGAAGGTCTCGTTGTTCAGATAGAGGAGGTCCAGTGCAAGCTGCCGGATGAAGCGGACTGTGATCCTATCCAGCACATGCTGGCATTCTTCGTTTTCGACATCTTTGATCTCCGGGTTTGACATGACGGCCATAGTAGGAACCAGGGTCACTCTCGCAGCCTTGAGCTTTTTCAGAAGGTGGTTGACAAGTCTGATGGAAGTCTCTGCGCCCCAGGGGCCAAAACAGCCGAGAGCTGATTGGGCCGATGTCAGATAGGTCGCAAAAGGCAGTGTTTCCTGAGGCCTGAATGTACGATAGTAGTTCTTGATTTGATGATAGATCCTATTGGGCAGCAGATACTGAGGATCGGCGCGCTTCTCGGCTTCGGTTGTGCCAATGAAAGCCATCATATAGAGCATTTCAACGCGGCTCATTTCCGTATCTTCATCTGGAAACTCACTGTCTATGATGTCCCTGTATTGACCGGCTACACCATCCAGCTCCTTTTTCATCCGACTGGCTGCTTCATAGGTCTGCTGTCGCTGGCCTGGGGTCTTTTCATGGCTGTGTATAGCCTTGTAGACTGCGGAAGGTGAGTAGTCATGTGGACCAGCCGTCGGTATGACAGATGAGTGATTGATAAACTGATTCAAATCTGGCTGAGACTGGACTGAGAAGGGAAGGACCTGTGATTTCGCTTTACTGCCTTTCACTTTGGATTTATTGGATGATTTTTTCTTCATTTTTGAAAAATTCCCCTCTTTAAAGAAATAGTGCTTATCGTAATCATAGAACATAAAGCAATATGAAAAAAAGCCGAACTTTGTAATGTGCGGCTTCATGCAGTCAGATAGATGTCAATACGATGAGAATGATCTCGATGAATATCCCAAAGAGGATCCCGGTGATCATTGTTGGAAACGGAGTAGGGGACTGACCTTCACAGTCATCCAACCCGGATACGGAATGAAACTGAGGGATATCCAGTCCATCGTCTGATTCTGGTATATCTCCAGTACCATCTGGAATGGTCTGGAATCTTCGTGTTTTCGTGATTCACCTTTCCTGTCTTTCTTGCAGGGTCTAACTTTCTGCTTTCTTCTTGCGGATCCGCAGCCTGCGGCTGGACACCGGTTTCAGGCATTCTGAATAGATCTCCGGATGCTGCTGTTTGAGGCGTTCCTCATCAATTCCTTCCCTGGTCTCTGACTCGTAAGATACCTTCCAGTCTTTTGTTTCACCTCTGGAGTTGTCTTTCATTCGGGCGCAGATCCTGTTTTCGTATTCCCTGGCTCTCGATTCAAGCTGAACGATCTGGTCTTTCAGGATAGCGTATTGATCCAGTTCGTCAGCCAGGGATGTCAGATCCAGTGTTTCCGGTGAGGGTTGGATCTTAAGTGCAGCGAGTGCCCGTTTCGTGGACAAGGAACCATCCACGGCAGGTGGTGTCCTGTCCTGGACCAGCTGCCAGAATTCTTCTTCAGCCTTGATCAATGCCTGGATCTGTTCTTCGTCCCGCTCAATCACGAATACCTGTGGTTCATGCTGGAAAGGAAGGATACACAGATACCATCTGTCCAGTCCAGTCACGGCCAGATAATGAACACACTGCAGAATATATGATTCATTGACGATGCCGTTTTTCAAATCTTCTGCTGCAACTGGACTGGTTGTCTTGCACTCCAGTCCAGCCTGTTCGCCAATGAGCAGACGGTCAACGTTGGCCCGCATCCAGGGGTAATCCGGATGCTGATAGGAATATCCGGAGCGGCGCACCTGTTTGCCTTCTTTTTCGCAAAAGCGTCTGGCAACGTAATCTTCGAGGTCCCGCCCCTGGCGCATGGGTTCATTGTCTTTGATGGAGAGGTCTGCCAGACCGGTTTTTTCTGCCCAGATTGCATAGGGTGGCTTCCAGGGATTGACTCCAAGAATGACACCTGCATCGGAACCACCGATACCTTTCATCCGGTCCTGCAGCCACTCTTCATGGGTCTCAGGGAGTTTATGCTTTATGGTCCTCACGAGTCACTGCCCTTTCTGGAGTGTTCATACAGGTAGTCTTCCACGAAACAGGAATCCAGTTCTTTTTGCAGTGCTTCCTTGTCGTCCATCCCGGCAAAAATGATCCCTTCAAGGTATGGCTGGTACTCATCCCAGCAGGTTTCCCATTTATCGGGAGAGTAGGTATAATTCCGGTCTATGACCTGGTGTACAAGAGAGTCGATCAAATCTGTATCTTTCGGCATCGGATCATAGAGGATGTCCCGATACTCGTCGATAATGTCCTGACAGGATGCACCGTAGAGCCGTTCAAGCATTATTTATCTCCTTTGTTTTTTCTATCTATACCATACCATTCAACAAAGCATTATCGGCGCCATGAACATATAAAAATCATTATTTTTATGAATAATATATGAGTGGGAATTTCGGTTTTTCGATAAATATAGGTGAAAACCTTTTATATATCACCTGTCAGGATATAAATCCGATTATCATGAAGATATAAATGGATAAAAAAAAATCCAAAATTAGATGTTTAGGAGGATTTAACCGTCGTTTGGAGATTGAAGAATTCAACTAACACGTTTATATATTTTAATATACAGGAATTAACTCTTCAATTATTTGTTATGTATGTGCAATTGTGATTCTATTGAATAGGATTACGAATTAAAAAATAATCAAAACGAGGGTTCAATCGTGTACCACAACGTAGAAAAGTACACAAAACCGCTCATTGGACAGAAAGGAAGTGTTCCCCATCAACCGGAGTACATTGACACAGATCACCAATGAATGGGTCGATAATCTGCAAATAAACTCACACAAAGGCGACAGAACCATATATAGAGAGACAACACAGGCAATGCGTCTAAGCAACTGGATGGAATCTCATAGAATACCCGAACTGGATCAGGAAAGCTTTGACAGGTTCACGCAGTCGATACGTTCCGAGAATGAGAGGCATAGGGTTACGTCCATTATGGTCAGGATCTTTTCGGGATATGCAGCAGCCTATCCGGAACTGGAACTGATCATCGAGAGAGCGAATCAGGACTCTGTCGAAGGCAGATTGACAGATGATGAATTCAATGAAGCGCTGGCATATGCCAGAAACAGGGACTCGCGGCTCCTTTTATGGCTGAGCAGGGATACGGATCTTACTTTCGGCAGGATGTCCACACTCACCGTGTCAGAGCTGGAAAAGATCAATTTGAGCCCGGAGGCTCAAAAAGAAGCAGACGAGATGATCAATTACAGAAAGAACTATTCCGGACTTCTGGATGATCCGGAGAAGATTTATGTATTTCCATCGAACTCTCTGGACATGCCAAAGTCACAGTCAGGGACGAGATATCTTGTTTCCGAGAGTTTGCGAAAGGCTGGGTTTGTGGGAGTAAGTCGCCAGCAGATCAGAAGGGCGGATTATAAGCCGATACAATTGGGCGCTTCCAATGTGATAACGACTTTAACAGATGAGATGTATAAAACGATGTGGGGAAATGCCGATCCGGAAGAAAGACTCATCATAGATCTCTTATCTCACAACAAGCTGACGTTTCCCGCCCTTTCACTGCTGGAGAAGAAGGATCTGAAGGATCTGGCCGTCAATGAAGAGATGGTTCAGGAGTTCAAGGATTATGTATCCAAGTTGCCAAATCAGCCTGGAGACGGATATAAGTTGCTGTTCTACAACTATGAAATGAATCGAAAACCGTCCAGATTGTATGTTGACGAAAAAATTCAGGATTTGGCAAAAAGATGTGGGATCACAAAACGGATCCAGGGGAAGGCGTTTCATCGGACTGAGTTGCTGGCAACTGTTGGTCAGTCAGGAACATTCTCAGATGTATCTGTAGAATTGGTAGAATCGACGCCTCTGGCCCTTGAACATAGAGCCCACACCGTACATCGGAGTGCCTGTTACAAGTCTCCATACTATTTCAATGAGGCGGATTACGAAAAACTCATCCAGGCCTGCAGCAGCGATGAAGAAAAGCTTCTGATCACACTCATGCGTGAGGGGGCGGTTTCTCCAACGACCAGAAGAGGCAAATGCCGAATCAAAAATATCCTCGCTCAGTCCATTAGTAAGCCCACAATGGAGCTTTTGGTAGGATGTTATCCTTCTCTAACTGAGGATACAGTCCTGTTCGATGGTATAGATCTGAAGTGGGGAAGGTGGGTAGAACAGGTATGTGCAAAGGCGAAAATCGACCTGGGAAAGAGAAGTGTGAAAGTGGATGCATTTCGAGAACTGTCTAAGAAAGACAGACACAGAGTATCGAAGAGAACAATACGCAAGTGGCTCAAGGATGTAGACAGACCTTAGGTTGAATTGATGATTCATATATATATGAATACAGAAAGGTTTAACCAAAGATAATTTCCTTAGGGAACAAATAGTATTTTGGTAATCACATTTCACATTAGATAAGCTCTATGCATAAGAATCTGATAGAAAAAAACGCTTCTCTCTTTTCGCAAAAATGGCGCCCGAATGGGCGCCATTTTCGCAAAATTCATGAATAACAAAAGAGGTTTTGCGAAAGAAGTAAGAAACGGTCTTAACAGGCGAATGAATTCATAATTTATCGTGAGAAAAAGCAACAAATAGAGCTGAAAATGAGAAGATAAAACGAGTTTCAAACGGAATATAAACGGGAATACATCTCCCCGAATATCGCCGCCAAGAATACTCTCATCAGAAAAACTGGTTGTCAGGCGATGCTGGATGTGATTGACAGCCAGATTCTGCTGTTTGAGATCGAACACGACCGCAAACCGGTGGATCTGAATGAGCTGCTCCATGAGGGCTATTTAAAGGAAGCCCAGATGGCCTGTCCGGACGGAACCACTCCGGTGATTGAAAATGGCCAGGCTGTGTCCCGATGAACAGGAAGGCGGGTTCAGCTGCGTGCAGACCCAATGGATTCACCATCGTGGAAATGATGCTGGTGCTGCTTATGGTGTCAGTTCTTGCGCTGTTCACTGCCTCAGTCAAGCCAGTGCCGCTGGTAGTGTTCATGAAGACTCTGGAGAGTTCCATTCTGGAGCAGCAGGTCAAGGCCTACGCAATGAATGAGGAACGCCATCTGGAAATCACCGGTACCTCCCTCAGGACCAAAGACGGAAACTCCGGATTCCCCGCCGGAATTGTCTGTTCGCCTTTCAGCTGGCACTATACCGGCAACGGCACAATTTCCCAGGGAGGGACTGTCAATTGCACCAACGGAGAGGAAGACCGTTCCCTGGTTTTCCGAATCGGAGCAGGCCGGGTCACGATCCGATGAAAGGCGGAGATGAAATACGTGAAAACAGGCAGGTCATCAACGGGTTTTTCCTGCAGGAAGCGCTTCTCGCCCTTGTGGCTCTTGCAATCTGCGCCATGCTGCTCTCACAGGCAGTGGAGATGGCCGGATCCCACAGCCGGGAAACTGTCAGTCAGACAATCGAAACCAAATGGTTTCACCATGACTGAAGCGCTGCTTGGATTGCTTGCGGCCGGGATTTGTGCGGCGCTTTTGTCTTCCCTCATGGAGTCAGGAGGCAGACTTTTCCGGTATGATCCTGATATCCAGAGAAACCTGGGATTCCTGCAGATTCGCCAGAGAGCGGCTGTAAGCAGGATTTCTTCCTGTTCTGAGACGGCACTGGTCATGATACGAAACAATCAGGAATATTCCCTGATATTCAGCGGGGACAGGCTTGTCCAGACACCTGGGTATGAAATCCTGCTGGAATCACTCGACGAAGGGAGGTTTGCCTGTGAACAGGATACAGTGTGGCTGGAAACAGAAAAAGGGCGGACACAGATCCGCTAACGGGTTCTCGCTCGTGCCTGCACTTCTGTGTCTGATGTTCACTGCCGCTGTCTGTGCGGCCTGCACTGCCCGTATGGATGCCTGGATCTGGCTCAAACGTGCACAGGACCGAAGTGTCTGGGAACTCTCTGTGATTGATCAGGCCAAGGCGTTCTGGCATGAAGGTCAGACGATGAAGCTCTGCGATCGAAAACAGCCGGAATCCCTGCGCCAGGTTCAGATACAGGAGGATACCGTTGAGCTGGAATATCAGGATACAGCCATACGGTGTACAGGAAAATACGGGACGCTGGTTCTGTTCATGGATTTCACCGGAATATCTGCAGTCCACTGGGACTGAATACAGAAGAACCTGACTGGCATTGATGGAAACCAGCGGACAGGCAGTTGAACGCAGTCGACAGATCCGCAATCTGAAAAAACAGGATTGATTTCCTGCCGGTTGTCTGATATGTTGAAAAAGCATTGAAACGGAATAGTAACGGATCCCGACAGATGGAGAGAACAGGCGGCTGGTGCGAGCCTGGCAGGTTCGGACCGTGAACTGGCCGCGGAGCTGGTCATGGACCCGCAGTTCAGCGTTACGGACAAGCGTCCTGCAGACAAGGCAGGGAACGAAGGTGGCACCGCGCATTCAAGCGTCCTTTGACAGGGCGCTTTTTCTTTGTCTGCACCGTTGATGCGGCATCGTTTCAAACCGGTTGAGCCCGGATCCGGCATGGAAGGAGAACGATCAGATGTACGATCACAAAAGCATTGAAAAGAAGTGGCAGGACCGGTGGCTGAAGGAAAAAACCTTTGCCACAGATACCTCCGACTTCTCCAAACCCAAATACTATGTCCTGGACATGTTCCCATACCCAAGCGGCAATGGCCTGCATGTTGGCCACCCCGAGGGATATACAGCAACAGACATTATCGCCCGCAAAAAGCGCATGGACGGATACAACGTGCTGCATCCCATGGGCTTTGATTCCTTCGGACTGCCTGCTGAACAGTATGCCATCCAGACAGGGAATCACCCCTCAGAGTTCACAAAGAAAAACATTGACCATTTCAGAGATCAGATCCAGGCTCTTGGGTTCAGCTACGACTGGGACAGAGAAATAGCGACCAGCGATCCTGACTACTACAAATGGACGCAGTGGATCTTCCTTCAGCTGTACGAACAGGGACTTGCCTACATCGATGAAATCCCGGTTAACTGGTGTCCCGAACTGAAGTGCGTGCTCGCCAATGAAGAAGTCATTGACGGCAAATCGGAACGTGGCGGATACCCCGTTGTCCGGAAACCCATGCGGCAGTGGGTGCTGAAAATCACAGAGTATGCAGAGCGGCTGCTGAAGGACCTGGATGATGTCGACTGGCCTGAGTCCACCAAGGAGATGCAGCGCAACTGGATCGGCAAGTCAAATGGTGCCAATGTGGTCTTTGGAATTGATGGTCATGACAGGGAGTTCACAGTATTCACCACCCGCTGTGACACACTGTTTGGCGCAACCTATTGTGTTCTGGCCCCTGAACATCCCTTTGTGGATGAAATCACCACACCGGAGCAGAAAGAAGCGGTAGAAGCCTACAAGAAAGCCTGTGCAACCAAATCCGATCTGGAACGCACGGAACTGAACAAGGAAAAGACAGGTGTCTTCACCGGCGCCTATGCCGTAAATCCGGTCAACGGGAAAAAAATCCCCATCTGGATCTCTGATTATGTTCTCGCAAGTTATGGCACAGGTGCAATCATGGCTGTTCCGGCACATGACACCCGGGACTATGAATTTGCCAGGAAGTTCGGCCTGGAAATCATACCGGTGCTGGAAGGCGGAAACATTGAAGAAGAAGCCTGGACAGAAGACGGGGTTCACATCAACTCCGAATGGCTCAATGGTCTGGGCAAAGAGGAAGCCATTGCAAAAATGATTGCCTGGCTGGAGGAAAAAGGCGTTGGCGAAGCCAAAACCACCTACAAACTCCGTGACTGGCTGTTTTCCCGGCAGCGGTACTGGGGGGAACCGATTCCCATCATCCACATGGAAGATGGGACCACCCGTACCGTGGATATAAAAGACCTGCCGCTGGAACTGCCGGCGACAGACAATTTCCAGCCGGCGGACAATGGCGAGTCCCCTCTGGCCAATGTGCCGGATTTCCTGAATGTGGAAATTGACGGTGTCAAAGGAACTAGAGAAACGAACACCATGCCCCAGTGGGCCGGATCCTGCTGGTATTACCTGCGGTATATCGATCCCAAAAACCAGGACAACCTGGCTGACAAAAAGCTGCTGGAACACTGGCTTCCTGTGGATCTGTATGTCGGTGGAGCGGAACATGCCGTTCTGCATCTGCTTTACAGCCGGTTCTGGCACAAGGTCCTGTATGACCGTGGCGTCGTCCCCACGAAGGAACCCTTCCAGAAGCTGTTCCACCAGGGCATGATCCTGGGGGAGAACGGTGAAAAAATGTCCAAATCCCGTGGAAATGTGGTAAATCCGGATGAGATCATTGAGTCCCATGGTGCAGACGCACTGCGGGTATATGAAATGTTCATGGGTCCTTTGGAAGCGGGTCTGCCATGGAGTGCCAGAGGCCTCGACGGAACCAGGAAATGGCTGGAGCGGGTATGGCGTGCCTATCATGGTGCAGTGGAAATCACGGAAACCAATGACCATGCACTGGACAAAGTCTACAACCAGACGGTGAAGAAAGTGACAAAGGACATTGATACTCTGAACTTCAACACGGCTGTCAGCGCCATGCAGATTTTCATGAACGAAGTCTACAAACACAAATCCATGCCGGTTGAGTATGCAGAAGGATTCGTCAAACTTCTGTACCCCTTTGCACCGCACCTGGGAGAAGAGCTCTGGGAAGAAGTGTTCCACAACAGCGAGTCCATCGCCTACACGTCCTGGCCTGAATGGGATGAATCCAAACTGGTGGAGGCAGTCAACACCATCGTTGTGCAGGTCAACGGAAAAGTCCGCGGCAGATTTGAAGCTGCAGCAGGCACGGATGACAAGGCACTGGAGGAAACAGCCCTTTCTCTGGGTTCTGTACAGAAACACCTTGAGGGCAAGGATGTCAAAAAAGTCATTGTCATCAAGGGCAGAGTTGTGAATATTGTTGCGAAGTAGAGAAAATATCTGAATGTTGAACGGTTTGCCGACCGGGGACAGAATGCTGTACCCGCCTGCAGACCGTTTTTTTATTCTCAGAGCAATGGACAAGTCTGCGAGTCAGGCACAGGGAATCTCAAACTGCCTGAAATCAGGACTCGGCTGCGGGGCTCTCTGAGATAGTCAGGAAAACTGCTGATATATGGCAACAATCGTGCCAGTAAGTGAGATAAGATTGCTTCATGATCGGCATTGAAAAAGACCGGCCAAAGCCGGTCGGCAGGGGAAATCTATCAGGATCCTTTGCGGGTGATCCGAAGCCTGTAGGCGCCAAGGATGCGGAATTCATCATCTCCGGTAATGGGGATGGGGTCATAGTCTTCATTGTCTGACATAAGCCAGAATGAGCCGTCAGGTTTCTTTTCGAGTCGTTTGCAGTAATACGAACCGTTCAGACTGAAGGCGCCAATCTGGCCATAGCGTACATTTTCCGTCTGTTCAAAGATGATGCAGTCTCCATTTTCAATGGTCGGGTACATGGAGTTTCCTTCGGCAGGATTGGCGAAGTAATCCTTGGATGGGCGGAGCATCCAGTCGGGAGCGCCTGTATAGGCTTCCGGCTGCTCATTCACCCAGAGGCCGGTTCCGCAGGAGATGCAGGAATACACAGGAATCGGCTGCAGCCTGGGAATCGCAAATTCTTCTGAACTGCTGCGAATATCCGAGCGTCCCATCATCCAGTCAATGTCGGTGTTGAAGAAATCGGCAAGCCGTACGAGAATATTGCGCCCGGGCTGCCGTTCACCGCGTTCGATATAGGAAATGTAGGCCTTCGAGACCCCCAGTTCCTTTCCCAGGGAGTCCAGTGACATGCCGCGTTCTTTGCGCAGCGACTGGATTCTTTCCCCGACGATGTTGTCCTTCAGCTGTTTGTTTTCCATGACTGAATTATATCAGGACAACTTTCTGTTTACAATCTGAGATTTAGAGTTTATACTGACATCGTAAACAGACCGTGAATGGATAGATACAAAATCAACATATGAAGCATCAAAATAAGTAATACAATCACGCTCTGTTTTCATCAGGAAAGGCAGGTACCACATAATGAACGATGGACTGAAAGTACAGGAATTTAGAACATATCCGGCAGCTGCAGGCTGCTCACAGCCTCAACATCTTGTATCTTCTGCGAAAGCAGGCCGGATCTTCGATCTGACCGCCCCCTGGCTTGCTGTGGCAGCAGCTGCAGTGTCATTATGGATCGCCTGCTTTGGTGCATGATCCAGTCATACTGCGAATGACTGTTTGTTTACAGTGAATTCTGATAGCGTGTTCCTAAGCGTCGTAGGGTGAAGGAAGTGTCTGGCGGAATTGTGTCAGCCACTCATGGAATGCCGGTGAACATTCTCCGCTGTGCAGGAGATATGCCGAAACCGTATCCAGAAACAGAGAACCGGATTGTTTTTGCAGAGCAGTCAGCTCCTGTCGGATGCAGTTTTCAAGGTCCTGACACGGAGACAGCAGATACAGATTGACTCTGGCGGCCAGCCTGGACTCTCGTGCCAGGGAATCTTCCGGGTGCAGGGCGAGTACCTGATTGTAAAGAGCCACAGAGTATCTGTAATGACGGATTCCCAGGGATCTGTCACTGCTCAGCCGGCCGCGTTCGTTTTCCATCTCTGCCCTTGCAGACAGATAGAAGGCAGGTTCCTTCTCCTGCATCTGTTCGAAAACAGGCCAGGCTTCCTCGTATAATGCGAGTTTTCTCCCGGTTTCTGTATCCGGAAGGACTGAAGCAAGATAATACGCGGTCCGTGCTGCATGTTCCGGTTTGTCCTGACCGGAAAGACACAGTTTTTTCTGAACTGTCATGGCCTGTTCAAACAGGTGTGCAGCCTCGGTGTTTCTGCTTTCATTCAGGGCGAGCAGGCCACCAATGTACAGTCTTCTCGCGTGAAAGTAGGATTTCTGTCTGGGCGGATCACCAGCCAGCAGGCGATCCGCCTTGTTCAGAAACCCATGTGCAGTTTCGTACTCTTCCATATTGCCAAGACAGTTGGCAACGGACAGTAAAAGCTCTGCTTCGTATCCTGACAGATCGGTCACGGTTCCATCTGTTCTGTGCTGCTGCTTCATTTCACGCAGCGCCTGTCTGTAAAGGTGCATGGCCTGATCCGGCCTCTCCATCTGCTCCAGCGAATCTGCCATATTATGAAGGATCAGCATTCGACGCAGCGGCTGCCAGTTTGAAGGGATACAGGATTCTGTTTCATGCAGCGCCTGCCTGTAAAACCTGAAAGCTGTATCCATATTCTCTTCAAACGAAGCCAGATCGGCAGTCAGGATCAGCCAGTCCATCCGCAGTCCTCCAGGAGGAAGCTGATGAAGAGAAGAAGACTGCAGGATGTTCCGGGCTCTGGTCACTTCTCCCATTTCTGCGCACCAGGCAGCCAGCGACAGACAGGCAGCCAGATCACTGGAATCAGTACAAATAGCTGTCAGTCGTTGCCCGGCTTCCTCGGTCTGTCCGGCGGCAAACAGACATTTCGCCAATTCCAGTTGCGCCCTGGGTGCAGTACCGGCGTTTCGGGCATGATCCAGTGCAGCCCGGCTGTCTGACAGCCCGCGCAGTATCCTGGCCATCAGACGGTGCCAATCTGTATCATCCGTCTCCGTTCTCCTGGTTTTCTGCAATAGTTGCAGTGCTGATTTAAAATGCAGCCTGTCTGCTTCGTGTTCCACTTCTCTGATTTCGTCATCATTCATGATCCCATTTTAGTGGTTGACAACAGAAAGAGCCAGACGGTACTATCGTTGCATAGCGAAGAACGGGATCAGTACCCGGAGCGGAATACCTGAAGAGAGCGGCGGTTTGGTGCAACGCTGCGGATTCCACCGGCGAATACACCCGGGAGCATCCCCGAGGGACGCCTGGCCGGCGTTACAGGCAGAGGGCATGGACAGACTCCATGAACGAAGGTGGTACCGCGCGCAAGCGTCCTTTGACAGGACGCTTTTTTTATACCCGGTGCAGCTGTCGAAAGATCCCGTCAGAATCAGGAGGAGAAATCATATGGAATTATTTGAAGAACTGCAATGGCGCGGTCTCGTCAACGACGTGACCAGCCCCGATCTCGAAAATGAAATCAACAACGGGGAACTGACATTTTATATTGGTACAGATCCCACGGCCGATTCCCTGCACATCGGGCACTATTCCAGCCTCCTGATGGCCAAACGTCTGCAAAAACACGGTCATCATCCCATCATGCTCGTTGGCGGTGCGACAGGATTCATTGGCGATCCTAAGGCTACAGGTGAACGAAGCATGCTGACACCGGAGGTCCTTGCACACAACTACGAAGCCCTGCACCGGCAGATCAGCGATCTGTTCGGTTTCCAGATGGTCAACAACCTGGACTGGACCAAAGACCTGTCCATCATTGATTTCCTCCGGGACTACGGGAAATTCTTCAATGTAACCTATATGCTGAACAAGGAAACCGTCAAAAAGAGACTGGAGTCCGGCATCTCCTACACGGAGTTTTCCTACATGATCCTGCAGTCCCTGGACTTCCTGCACCTGCTGGAGGAATACAACTGCCAGATGCAGATCGGCGGACAGGACCAGTGGGGCAACATCACCTCCGGCCTGGAGCTGATCCGGAAGAAAAAAGGTGCTGATGTAAAAGCTTACGGCCTCACCATGCCGCTGATCACCAAAGCAGACGGAACCAAGTTCGGAAAATCCGAGTCCGGAACAGTCTGGCTGGATCCCGAAAAGACCAGTCCCTATGATCTGTACCAGTTCCTGTTCAATACAGAGGATGCCAAAGTGGGCGAGTATCTGAAGAAACTCACCTTCCTGACCCCGGAAGAAATCGACGATCTGGAAAAACAGCAGGCCGAGGCTCCGCATCTGCGTCCGGCACAGAAAGCCCTGGCAGCGGAAGTGGTACGCGATCTGCACGGCCAGGAGGCGCTGGATACCGCGCTGGCCATCACGGAAGCTCTGTTCCGGGGCAGACTTCAGGAACTGACACCCAAACAGCGTCATCAGGCAGTGGCACCCATGGAAAAAATGGAGATTGCTGCGAATCTCCCCCTGGAAGATGTGCTGGTGCAGACAGGCATTGCCAAGTCAAAGCGCGAAGCCAGGGAATGGACCAAATGCAATTCCATTGCCATCAACGGCGTCAAGGTCACAGATCCCATGCACATTGTAGGCGCAGATGACATGTATGCAGATGACTGCGTGATCCTGAAAAAAGGAAAGAAAAACCAGTACTGCCTTCACCTGGTATAAAACCAGGGAAGACAGAGATATGAAAACCGGCAGTGGCTGCATAGGCAGGCTGCCGGTATTTTTTCAGGAAAAAACTGGTTAACATTATAAAATTGGAAGGCTTCATTCTATGATTAACATTTATAATGCGATAAAAGCAATGATCGTTGGATCTGAGATGTCGAAAGAGTTTTGTGAAATATATCAGACGAATGCAGCAAGTGTAAACATTAAAAAAATATATATATTCAAGATATATAAGATAAATATATCGCCAATATAGTGCCAAACGAACTAAAACGCAATCCGTAGCGGAAAGTGACGAATCAAATAACTACAAGTTTCTTGAAAGCCCTTTCTCAGTGTGCTATACCTTAATTAAGGAGAGCTCGACTAAGAAAGGAAAACAGCATCTAAAAATGATATTGAATAAATCTGGTGAAAAAATTTACTTGATAGGCTACGAAGCTCAGTAAAGCTAAGCTGCAACCAGTTGTTTCTGGA
>OFGO01001297.1_pt1 | contig 19048 bp, 16 predicted proteins | sample 1521761 | NCBI WGS metagenome assembly OFGO01 (sample SAMEA3504128, study PRJEB24116) | mouse gut metagenome | biome: mouse gut; feature: mouse-associated habitat; material: faeces | place: Denmark | collected 2011
CCTCCCGAGAGGAGGCCTTTTAATCGTGGCTTTCATTTTATGAGAGTTTCACATTTCGTGCCGTGATGCGGTTCTATGCATGAAACAGGGATGTAAACTCTGCGTATCCGCTTACATTCCGGAATTTTTCTGCGGTTTTTCTGTCCAGAATGGTTCAAAATCTGTCCATGTTCGCCCTTGATTTGCCGAAAGCCCTTACGGAACTTATGATGAAAGCGGCTCAGGAAGGAGGCGGTGAACATGCAGAAAAGCATTCTCTTCTATGGAACAAAAACCGATTGCCGCCGTCTTCCGACGGTTCTTTGAACTGAGGTGTCAATGCATCTCAGTTTTTCTTACTGACAATGAATCCAGTCATACCATGAAACAGGGAGGAAAAAACTATGGATCAGAATTTCAACAAAGTTTTCTGGGATGCAGCAGCCAACGGAGATTTCCCGATGGTCTGCAGCCAGATCCGGACAGGTGCGGATGTCAATTACGCAAACGGAGAAGGACGGACAGCCCTGATGCGGTCTGCAAAGCGTGACAGAAAAGATGTGGTGCAGGTCCTGCTGGACAATGGTGCAGATGTCAATGCTGCTGACAACAAAGGGAAAACAGCTCTGATGGCAGCTGCGAAAAAAGGAAACAAAACCATCTGCAGGGCTCTCCTCGATGCCGGAGCGGATGTAAACGCGAAGGACGACAATGGACGGACAGCTCTCATGCGCGCAGCACTGCTGGGCCAGGACCGCTGTGTGGAAGTGCTCCTGGATGCAGGTGCCGACATCAATGCGCAGGATGAAGCCGGCCGGACGGCTTTGATGGAAGCCTGCATCGCCTTCAAGCGTGATACCATCGCCATGCTTCTGGAACGCAACGCAGATGTAAACCTGTTTGACAACAACGGCTGCACAGCTCTCATGCGCGCTGCCTACGGCGGCTATCCCTCCCTGGTGGAAAAGCTTCTGGCGTTCGGTGCCGACAAGGATATGGAAGACAAACAGGGCAATGTAGCTCTGGACTATGTCCGCGAACACTGCCGTGCCCAGCTGGAACCCATCCTCAGATAATACAAAGACAGGAGAAAAGGAATGAGAGACTACAAAAGCAGCGAGGTCCGCAACGTAACCGTTGCCGGCCATTCCGGTTCCGGGAAAACATCGGTCCTGGAAGCCATGCTCTACTATACAGATGCCACTGACCGCTTCGGCCGCACCAGCGATGGGTCCAGCCTGATTGACTTTGATGCAGAGGAGATCCGCCGAGGTCTGTCCGTATACACTTCCATTGTTCCCATCGAATGGGATGACTGCAAAATCAACTTCATCGACACCCCGGGCTACCTGGATTTCACCGGTGAAAAACAGGCGGGCATGGCCGTCGGTGATTCGGTACTCATTGTGGTGGACGCCAAAGATCCCCTCCAGCCCGGCACCCGGATCGCCTTCAAGGAAGCGCAGGATGCAAAGAAACCGGCTATTTTCTTCATCAACAAGCTGGACGAAGAACACACCAGTTTCGAAGATGCCTACACCAGGCTGCATGAAGCCTTCGGCAAATCCGTCATTCCCTTCGAGGTTCCGATCATCGAGAACGGTGTCTATGTGGGAACTGTGAACATTCTGCGGAACAAGGCCTGGTACCACCATGGGCCGAAGGCCAGCGATTCTGTTGCACAGCCGGTCCCGGCGGAGATGGAAGAGGAAATCTCCATGTACAAGGACCAGATCGCGGAAGCGGTGGCGATGGGCGATGACGAACTGATGGAAAAGTTCTTCTCCGGAGAACCGTTCACGGATGCAGAGCTTACCAAAGGGGTGCGCATCGGTGTCCGGTCCGGCGAAATCATACCGGTTTTCTCGGGTGCTGCCATTGAATCCCGCGGCATCGGGCGGCTGATGGATCTGATTTCCACCTATTTCCCGACGTATTCCGAAAAGGGCATTTTCACAGCCACCACACCCAATGGTGTGAAGGTCGATCTTCTGACCACCGAGGAGGAGGTGCCGACGGCGCAGGTCTTCAAGACAATCGTGGATCCCTTTGTCGGCCGTATTTCCTATGTGAAGGTTCTGTCTGGAACGCTGAATTCCGATACCACGATGGTCAACGCAAACAACGGCAAGCCGGAGAAAATCGGCACCATTTTCACCATCAAGGGCAAACACCAGACGGCGGCCGGCAAGCTGTTTACCGGTGACATCGGTGCCATCACCAAGCTCCAGGAAACCCATACGAACGACACACTCTGCGCCAAGGGCAAGCTGCTCATGGCGGATCCCATTGTGTTTGAGGAACCGCTGTACGGGCAGGCAGTCAACGCGAAGACCAAAAACGACGAAGACAAACTGTCCGGCAGTCTCAACCGGATCCAGGAAGAGGATCCGACGTTCCGGGTTGTGGTGAATCCGGAAACCAGAGAGACTGTGATTTACGGTATCGGCGACCAGCACCTGGAAGTGATCGTGAACAAACTCCAGACCAAGTTCAAAACCGGAGTCACGCTGCAGAACCCGAAAATCACCTACCGGGAGACCATAACGAAATCTGCAGTGGGCGAGGGAAGACACAAGAAGCAGTCCGGTGGCCATGGTCAGTTCGGTCATGTCTTTGTGGAATTTGCACCCAATGAAGACAAAGAAGAGATGGAATTTGCCGAAAAGGTATTCGGCGGGGCTGTTCCCAGACAGTATTTCCCGGCGGTTGAAACCGGTCTGCGGGAATGCGTACAGGAAGGTCCGCTGGCGAAATACAAGATGGTCAACGTGAAAACCACGCTGCTGGACGGCAAGTATCATGACGTCGATTCCTCGGAAATGGCGTTCAAGATGGCTGCAAGACTTGCCTACAAGGATGCCATGGCAAAATGTGCCCCCATTCTGCTGGAGCCGATTATGAATGTGACCGTGACGGTCCCGGATGAATATACGGGCACGATTCTGGGTGATCTCAACAAGCGACGCGGCGCCATCCTGTCCATGACCCCGGAAGATGACCTTCAGGTCATCGAGGCACAGGTCCCCATGGCGGAACTTGCAAAATACTCGGTGGATCTGCGGAGTATGACACAGGGACTTGGACGCTATACACTGTCCATGGACCGGTATGATCCTGTTCCCGAGAGTCTGGCAAAACGCATTATCGAAACCGCCTGATCGAAGGCAGTGGATTGAGGACATCGCTGTTTCCTGTCTGGAGACGGTGGTGTCCTTTTTCTGTTCCCGGTCAATGCAGACCACGCGGACGGATACAGGTTTGTCACAGGCATCCAGACGACTCAGGCATCTCTGCAGGAGAGTCCGGACGATGACAGGTACAATACAGGCATGACAACCAGAACTGTTTTTATACCAAGTGAGCACAAACCCTATTACCGGAAGGTACCGGTGGAATTCGAGTTCCATCCCGGTCAGTCTGCGTTGCAGAAAATGAAAAATGTCAAGGCCCTGCAGGATGCCTGGTCTCTGGACCATCCCGATGCCAGACTGCTGGAGGTTTCCACAAAAAGTCCCGAGGATACAGGCCGACGTCTGTCTCCGTTCAATCTGACCAGGACCTTATACAGTCTGAATAAAGAATTCCCTGTGGAAAACATTGTGCAGGCCAGCAAGGTCCTGGATCAGGGAGGTCCCTATTACGACCTGCTGGGGACCGATCCCCTGTCTGCCAAACAGGATCCGCGGACTACCGGAAAACTGGAGGCCTATTCCCTGGAAGGGGAGCTGTATCCGGCTTCTCCGGATTTTCTGTTTTATACCTGGATCTATGCCATGGCTGTCCTGGAAAACAACCTTCAGAGAGTTCTTCTGGATGCAGACGCTTTCTCGGACATTGAATTCGCCGGCAGCGACGGAAACTGTCAGGCACGCGCCTGTGCCATTACGAAATCCCTTCTCACCCAGTCACGTCTGAAGAAAAACATGACATTTGAGGAGTTTTCCCGCCTGTTTCTGGTCTCTGATCTTGACGAAGTGAAGCTGACACTAAAAAAGGATTTTCATGTTGGACCAAATCCAAAAAAAACAGTATTCAGTGTGGGAGACTGGCTGATGCATCCGGCCATCGGACAGGGCCAGGTCATGAAAAAAACACCCAGAGACTATACCATCATGTTTCGAGTATCCGGTCCGAGGACGTTGCGGAAAGACGTCGTCGAAACGAAGTGTTCACGCCTATGAAATTTTCACCCTACAGTATACAGACACCCCTCTATGCAGCCATGACCTGTCCGCAGTCATGCATCCTGGAAGAAGATGATACAGGGATACTGCTGTCTGACAGAAAAACCGGGATCTGGATCCTGGATACAGAGGATACCGGTCAGGCTGCTTTGTGGCTCGACCGGCACCGGCAACCGGGCATGAACGTCCTGGTTCTCAGGGATGCCTGCTGTTCTGCATTCGAGGACATGACAGACTGGGAAATCAAACGGGGATTTCTTCAGGCTGTCTGGACAGGTGATCACCCCGGAATTCCGGCTGTTCACCTTGAGCAGGCAGAACTTGCGGATGTTCAGTTTCTGAAGGAACACTGTCCGCTGTTTTCAGAACAAGAACTGCTGAACGCCATGGCGGAGAACAGGCTGTATGCCGGCTTTGACAGCAGACAGTGCATTGGATACTGCGGAATCAGTCAGGCCGGACGGATGAATCTCCTGTTCATTCCTGAATGCAGCAGGCGGCAGGGCCATGGCCTCGCCCTGGAAGCGGCACTGATCGGTCACCTGATGGACAATGGAATCATTCCCTATGCACATATACCTGAATCCAATCTGGCTGCTGTGTCACTGCAGCAGAAACTGGGGATGGTGATTTGTCCGGAAGAAATCTGCTGGCTGAAACATGCCGGGTAACATCAGGTTGGGGGACCTGCTTCCGCCCCGGAAGACTGCCTGTCGTTCTGGACCACGGAGGGGGGTGGAAGCGGCTCGGGAGCTCACAGGATGCCATCCGATGTCAGGATCACAAAAAAACTGCTTTGCTGCCAGTAAAGTCCGGGTTTATAATATCGCGGATGCAGTTCCGGCTGATCGCATGACAGCCAGGAGATACACTGTATCGGCGTTTTTTATTTTGATACATCGCATCCGCACAGGAGCGAGAGTAGGAGGAATCATGAAAAATCAAAACACAAAACGAATGACTCTGTTTGCACTGTTTCTTGCCATCGAAATCATGCTGTTCTGTACTCCCTTCGGGTTTCTGCAGATCGGACCCCTTGCCATCACACTCATGCACGTCCCTGTCATTGCAGCATCCATTCTGCTTGGCGTGAAGGAAGGCATGGCCCTGGGACTGGTGTTCGGCCTCTGTTCCATGATCAAGGCAACGATGGCACCCGGCATCACGAGCTTTGTCTTTTCCCCGTTTGTAACGATCGGCGGCATCAGCGGTAACTGGTCGAGTCTTCTGATCGCGCTGGTTCCGCGTATCCTGACAGGGTACATTCCCGGAGCTCTGTACAGTCTGCTCCAGAAAAAAGGCATGAACCAGTCGTTGGACGCCGGGCTTGCTGCCATGACAGCCACGATGGTGCACACTGTCCTGGTACTTGGCGGGATCTGGGTATTCTTCGGGGAGCCTTACGCAGCCGTTCTCGGCTCTGCCAGAGACCTGCTGATGGGACTGTTTGGCATGACGGTGCTCACCAACAGCCTGCCCGAGACGGTGGTGGCAGGTCTGGTGATGGCAGCTCTTGTCAAAGCCATTCGCGTGCCGTCTGTCAAAGCTGTCAGAGCCTGACTGCTCTGTTTCCTGCAAAAGCTGCAATGTCCTGTGGACAACGCAGCTTTTTTCTGCGTTTCAGGGAGTATGCAGCCAGGCGGGATCTGCCAGTGACAGGGAAGCGCTTGCAGTCAAAAGCCGCCGTCACAGAGGGATTGTATCCCAATGCACATTGAGCAGGGGAAGAATCAGTGATAAAATTTAGGGGATTGAAAGCGGTACATTATCCGTTTTTTCGAACAGGAGGAGAATATATGCTCAAAGGAATCGCTGCAAGTGCAGGCGTGAATGTTGCAAAGGCGTACAAGCTCGAACAGCCTGAAGTTGTGATTGAAAAAAGAGAAGGCGAACCCGCAGCCGAACTGCAGAAATTCGACGATGCACTGGCAAAAACCGTCAAAGACATCCAGGGTGTCAAGGAACGCGCAGCCAAGCGTCTGTCCGATGAAGAACTTGCTGTATTTGATGCACATCTGATGATGGCGGAAGACCCCGAATTCGCTTCTCAGATCAAGGCTATGATTGAAAATGACAAGGTCAATGCCGAATATGCGGCGGATACCGTTGCCAACCAGATGGTGGCGATGTTCGAAGCCATGGACAACGACTATTTCCGTGAACGTGCGGCGGATATCAAGGATGTTACCTTCCGCCTGAAGTGCAACCTGCTGGGACTGCAGATCCCCGATCTGACAGCCATTGACGAACCGGCCATCATTGTGGCGCATGACCTGACACCTTCGGACACAGCACAGCTCAATGAGTTTGTGAAGGGCTTCGCCACAGCCATTGGCGGCAAGACCAGCCACTCTGCCATCATGGCCAACTCGCTGGAGATCCCGGCAGTCGTGGGAACGAAGGGCATCATGGAAAACGTAAAGACCGGAGACGTGATCGGCCTGGATGCCATTGACGGATTTGTCTATGTGAACCCGGACGAAGTGACCGTTGAAATGCTGAACCAGAAATCTGCTGCTTTCGCGGAAGAAAAAGAAGCACTGAAGATGATGGTCAACGCAAAATCCATTACCACAGACGGTCATGAAGTCGAACTTGCCGGCAACATCGGCGGCTTCAAGGACGTGGAAGGCGTCCTGAAAAACGGCGGTGAGGGTGTTGGCCTGTTCCGTACAGAATTCCTGTATATGGACAACGATCACTTCCCGACAGAAGAAGAGCAGTTTGAAGCCTACAAAGCCGTGCTGGAAGGAATGGGCGGACGCAAGGTGGTTGTCCGTACCCTGGACATCGGCGGTGACAAGAAACTGTCCTACTATACCTTCCCCGAAGAAATGAACCCGTTCCTGGGCTATCGTGCCATCCGGCTGTGCCTGAAGGAACAGGATATTTTCCGCACACAGCTGCGTGCCCTGTGCCGGGCTTCCGTATACGGCAAGCTGTGCATCATGTTCCCGATGATTGCCACCATTGACGAATTCCGTCAGGCCAAGGGGATTTTTGAAGATGTGAAGGCTGAGCTGCTGGCTGAAGGTGTGGCTGTTGCCGATGACATCCAGGTGGGCATGATGGTGGAGATTCCTGCCGCCGCTGTACTCGCAGACGAGTTCTCCAAGTATGCCGACTTCTTCTCCATTGGCACCAACGACCTGATTCAGTACTCCATGGCCGCTGACCGGATGAGCGAAAACGTATCCTACCTGTACCAGCCCTACAACCCGTCTATCCTCCGTCTGGTCAACATGACGATCAAAGGCGCTCACAAAAACGGCAAATGGGTCGGCATGTGCGGTGCGATGGCCGGTGAACCCTATGCAGTGCCCATCCTGCTGGGTCTGGGTCTCGATGAGTTCTCCATGTCTGCCACACAGATTCTGAAGGCGCGTAAAGTTGTCACCGGTCTGTCTTATGCAGATATGCAGAAACTTGCAGAAAAGTGCCTGAACATGGATTCCGCAGCAGAAGTCCTGGGCTATGTACAGTCGGAAGTAAAAGCGTAATCTAAGTTCTCGAATTCCTCTCAACAGATGATGAAGCCGTCCTTCGGGACGGCTTTTTTCGAGATACCTGCACCCGGTGACTGCCTGTATACAGCCGCAGACCGGTGCAGATCGATATACCCGAGAACAGAAAAAGCCCCCAACTCAGGGAGGCATCTGTGAGCAATCAATACTCGAGTCCAGTCATGTGTCCGGGAGAGTTCAGGAAAACTTCCTGAATGCCAGAGTGAGAGCTCCCACCAGTTCGAGACCCAGTGCAAAACCCGCAATCATTTCGCAGACACTTTCGGGAGCATAGTCTTTCAGCAGGAGGGAAATCCCCATACACAGCATGCCGGCTGCCACGACCCACTGCCCGCATGGATATGATTCCTCGCTTTTCCCCTGGATTTTCGCGATTTCCCGGCTCGTCTGGAACACAGCATTCATGAGAGTCAGGGCTGCGGCTCCCACCAGCAGCGTGCAAAGAAACATCACGGTCCAGATCAAAGGTTCCCGATCGGGAATCATGACAGCGATATCCCAGGTCAGAAACATAAGAATCATCAGCTCAGCTATGGCAGTGACCTTGAACATCCTTCGGATTTTTTTGTATTGTTCCAGGCGGCTTTGGTCATCAGTATACAGCTGCAAGGGACCGTCGCTGGCTTTTCGGCGAACCAGAAACCAGAAGCCCCCACTGGGAATGATCTGGATGTTCTGAGATTCAAGAATTGACCGATAGTCCGGTGAGATGCTGAATCCCTTGTCCTTCAGGTCGCAGTCATAGACATATTCCCCTGGAGTGCATGGTTCAAATGTATACAGTCCATACCCGAATTTTGTCAGATTCCATCCCTGTCTGGACATCTCATTCAGCCAGTCCATTTCTTTGTTCTTGTCGAAACACAGTTTGAATTTTTTCATTTCAGTACCCTCTCCGCATTTTTCAGTGCTTCTTTCATCCGTTCAGTCTCTGCCTTGAATACCACAGAACCCTCCCTGGTGAGCCGGTATTCCTTTTTTCCTCTGGAATCCGGCGCTTCTCCACAGGGTTCGATCCATCCCTTTTTCTGCATGGTCTTCAAGGCTCCATACAATGTGCCGGCACCCAGTTTGACCCGGCTGCAGGTCATTTGTTCCACAGTCTGTGTAATGGCGTATCCATGCCGGGGTTTATGCAGTGCCAGCAGGATATAGAACATGGACTCGGTCAATGGCAGTTCATTTTCATACATAGTTTCCCTCCGATATATCAGCTCTCGATACATCTTCATCCAGAGTATATCCTGGTCCGATGTATCGGTCAACGATATATACGAACAAAAAAAGGAACCTGCATGCATATCAGGTTCCGGCGGTCATCAGAATCGATCTGATCATCCATCAGGCAAAGAGAAGTGCAAATTTCAGCTTATCGGCTTTGACGGAGTGAATCACACCTTTGTCGAACTTGAAGAAATCGTGTTCTTTCACCTTTGCGACTGTGTTGTTGTATGTGATTTCTCCAGATCCTTCCAGGACCATGACCAGGGCATCTGCCGGGGCGGGATGATCGGGGAGCAGGGAATGATCAATGGCAACCAGCAGCATCCGGACACCATTCTGATCTATATAGACCTGCTTGACAGCCTTGTCTTTTTCATACTGGACCTGATCTTTGAGATGAAATACTGAACCGGCTTTCTGTGAATCAAACATTGTGAGTACCTCCTTGCAAAAAGGCCAGCTCCAAATGGAACTGGCTGGGTCTTGGCCGGACCTGTAGTCCAGCCGGGTGTCCTTTTATGGAAAGGGACTGAACCAACGGCCGGTTGCCCGGCTCGCATTGTCATCATATACTCCCGGTCAGCGGGATGCCACAGATATGACCACCACTGACGACTCTTTCTGCCGACAGTTCAGGATTCACGATTGGCAGACTGCAGATACGTCAAAATGTTTGTGTACAGGTCCGGATCCTGGACAGCCCTGTCCTGGATGGAAAACCCCAGTTCACCGGTTTTTCTGGAAATCCACAAATCCACCGGTTTGCCGTGGTACGTAATGGATCCCTGTTTCCGGAATTCTGCGGGAAACGGGAAGGGTTCTGGTTTCTTCTTTTTCTTCATACAGGAAGAATAACAGATTCTGCCAATCTGGTCCTCCTGCAAAGAACAGGCAGTCAGCACCCATTGGACCAGCCGGATCCGGCCAGCTGTGTGTTGCTGCGCTTTCCGGTTTTTAACCGATGTCTCAATCCCGGATTCACATCGGTTCCTTTCCACGCTCTCTTCCGTCCTCTTCTCGCGGGTCTTGTTCTGTAGCCGCATTGCTTTTGAAACAGCTTTCTGCTATCATTGCCATATCTTTCAACGGCTGTGAACGGAAGGAGTACCGTCATCATACCTTGCAGAGAGTTCCGTGGTGGTGGAAACGGAACAGGTCAGGGGCGGGAAGGTAGTCCGGGAGCCGGTCAGGTGAACAAGCCGGACAGTTTCGGCAGTAGCCTGATCCGTTTGCCGCGTTATGGCCAGAGGCAGGACTTTACAGACAGTCCTGTAAACAAAGGTGGTACCACGTGATCATGCGTCCTTTTCGGGACGCTTTTTTTATTCAACCAGGAGGAAAAGACATGGGACTCGAACATCGACTGGCACCTAAATACGCCAGCATCATCACAGAAGCAGACCGCTACGACAACTGGAAAGAGGAAGGCTACTTCACAGCCGGAGACACGAACAAAAAGCCGTATTCACTGGTGATTCCGCCCCCTAACGTGACAGGAAAACTGCACCTCGGCCATGCCTGGGATACGACACTGCAGGATATCCTGTGCCGGTACAAACGCATGCAGGGATACGATGTCTGCTGGGTTCCAGGTATGGACCATGCCGGAATTGCGACGCAGGCCAAAGTGGATGCACGGCTGAAGGAAGAAGGAATATCCCGGTATGATATCGGCCGGGATAAGTTTCTGGACCGGGCATGGGCCTGGAAGGAAGAATATGCAGCCACGATCCGCAAGCAGTGGGCCAAACTTGGCCTGTCCCTGGACTACAGCAGAGAGCGTTTTACGATGGATTACGGTCTGTCTGAAGCCGTCAACAAGGTATTTGTGGATCTCTACAATGACGGCCTGATTTATCAGGGAGAGCGGATCATCAACTGGGACCCGGAAGCCAGAACAGCCCTGTCCAACATCGAAGTGGAGCACAAAGAAATCATGGGACACATGTATTACTTCCGGTACAAGGTGCAGGAGACCGGACAGGAACTGGTCATTGCCACGACCCGCCCGGAGACCATGTTCGCTGACCAGGCCATCTTTGTGCATCCCGATGACAAACGATACAAAGACATAGTGGGTCTGCACGCCATCAACCCGGCAAATGGAGAAGCGCTGCCGATCATGGCAGATGACTACATTGACATGGAGTTCGGGACAGCGGTCATGAAGTGCACCCCTGCGCATGACCCCAACGATTTTGCTCTGGCGAAAAAGTATGATCTTCCCATGCCCATCTGCATGAATGATGATGGAACCATGAATGAGATGTGTGGGAAATATAGCGGGATGGACCGGTTTGAATGCCGGAAAGCCCTGGTTGAGGATTTTGAAAAGGCCGGCGTTGTGGACCACATTGAGGAGCATCTGCATCAGGTTGGTCACTCCGAGCGCACAGGTGTCATCGTCGAACCGTATCTGTCCAAACAGTGGTTTGTGAAGATGAAACCCCTGGCAGAAGCCGTCCTGAAGAATCAGCAGATTCCCGACCAGAAAATCAGCTTCGTACCCGAGCGGTTTGAACACACGTTTACGCAGTGGCTGGAAAACATTGAAGACTGGTGCATTTCCCGTCAGCTGTGGTGGGGACACCGCATTCCTGCCTGGACCAACGAAACAACCGGGGAACTGTATGTCGGCACCAAGGCTCCGGTTGGCAGTGGCTGGAAGCAGGATGAAGATGTGCTTGATACATGGTTTTCCAGCGCTCTCTGGCCGTTTTCCACCTTCGGATGGCCGGAGGATACGGCAGACCTGGAACGGTACTATCCAACGAACACGCTGGTCACCGGATATGACATCATTTTCTTCTGGGTTGCGAGAATGGCATTCCAGGCCAGATACTGCACTGACAACCGTCCGTTCAGGGATGTCCTGATCCATGGCCTTATCCGTGACAGGCAGGGCAGGAAAATGTCCAAATCCCTGGGCAACGGTGTGGATCCCATGGATGTCATAGCGGAGAAAGGAGCCGATGCCCTTCGGTTCTTCCTCACCACCAACAGTGCACCCGGAATGGATCTGCGCTACGACGAGACAAAGGTGGACGCTGCATGGAACTTCATCAACAAAATCTGGAATGCCTCCCGTTACGTACTGATGCAGCTGGAGCCGGGGGAAACCTACAGCATCGATCCGGAGAGTCTGTCTGCGTCCGATCAGTGGATCATGGACCGGTTCAACCGGACACTGGCGGAAGTGGAAAAAAACATGGACAAGTATGAATTTGCGATTGCCGGCAATGTGCTGCAGAACTTCATCTGGAATGACTTCTGCTCCTGGTACATTGAATTATCCAAAACGGATAAATCCCGCAATACGAGTGCAGTTCTGCTGGAGGTCCTGAAAAAATCCATTCTCCTTCTGAGCCCTTATATGCCATTTGTCACCGACACCATCTGGGAAGCCCTGCCGGGAACAGCAGGATCCATCAACACCGCAGAATGGCCTGCTTCATTCAAATTCCAGTCCGATCCTGAGCTTGAACGGGAAATGGATCTGGTGCTTCAAATCGTGCAGTCAGTCCGTGAGCTGAAAGCTGAATACCGCATGAAACCCTCGGCGCCGATCGTCATTTTTGTACAGGACGAAACAGGTCATCCTGTAACTCTCTCGTCAAGGGCTGCAGGAGCACTGGATGGACTCTGTCATGCAAGACTGTCAGATCGTGAACCGGAGGGGGAATGTGCAACCAGGACACTTGGAACCTTTGTTCTGTCCGCCGGTCTTTCCGAGCTTGTGAATGTCAGTGAGGAAAAAGCCAGGCTCCAAAGGGAAATGGAACGTCTGGAAAAGGAAATCACGCGCGGCGAAAAAATGTTGTCAAATCCCGGATTTACATCCAAGGCACCTGCTGCGAAGGTCGCCGCAGAGACACAGAAGCTGGAGAATTACAGAACGGAATTTACCTTAGCAAAGGAACAGTTTGCAAAATTAGACAAGATTCAAACAAAAAAGTAAAAAAACACACTCAAACATTCAAAAAAGTTGATATGTATGCGTTTTTCTGGCGAAAATCAATTGACATATCATTCCATGTTAATTAACATTTTATTGAAAGCAGGTGTGTTATGGATTCAAAAAATGTCTTGACTTTACTGGGTGATCTTTTGGATCTGTTCAGGAAGGAACTGAAGAACGAGCTGAAAGATCTGCCTCCTCTGCGGCAGAAAGACTTCCAGGTTCTGGAGTATATCTGGACAGCCAACCCCGAACATTCGGTTCGCATGTCCGATCTGACGCAGTTCATGGAAGTTTCCCCGGCAGCAACGAGCCAGCTGATCAACTCCTATGAAATGCAGGAAATCGCACAGCGCGTACGGTCCACGGAAGACCGGCGGGCGAACTTTGTTCAGATCCATCCCACTCTTTTGAAGAAAATCGAAAAGAAAATGGATGACCTGAACGACAGGACAGCAGCATTGCTTGAATATCTTGGACCGGAGGATGCCGAGGCACTGGAGCGTATTCTGAAGAAAACCGTTGAATGGAATGACGCTCAGGCAGATGAAGCGGATACGCAGTGACCCGGACGGACTGAAACCGGATCCCTGGACAGCCTTGTCAGAACTCTTCCAGATCCCTCCGTGTCATTCTGCACAGGAACTTGAACATCAGCTGCTGCAGTTGAGCCAGCCGGTGATATTTGAAGCCGGTGACCGCAGTAGACTGAGCAGGGAAGTCTTGGACGTGCTGGAATCTGTCCAGCAAAAATCCGACTGTGTTTATGTGATATGGGAATCAAGGCAAAAAGGATGTCGTATGTGACATCCTTTTTTCTTCGTGGCTGAAATCTTGCGCAAGGCAGGGGTTGGTGATTGCCGGATACTGGCTGAATCGCAGAACAACCCTGTTTCAGAAAAGGGCCCGGTCGAATCCGGAACCGGATCATATCAAATCCAGCACTGTTCCTCTACTCCCTGTTCGAGGCGCAAATCTTCCATGATAATGTCCCCCAGGCTCTGCCATTCAGGTTTTCCGGATCTCCTCATATCATCTGCAATGGATTCAATCAGGTGGAATGATACAAGCTGAGGCTCGCTTTCCACCGGAACCGGATCCAGCTGAATGCTCTTTCCCCGCCATCCCTGTTCCGCTTCTCGGATGCAGTGCCAGCGACTGTTCCGCGATCCCAGATACAGCAGTGCTTCACCCTTTGATGAAACGATGGTTCCTGGAGCCAGTTCCAGTTTCCAGCGGGCTTTCTTCGTGTTTCCGCCAGACTTCCTGTCCTCTTTTCTTTTCTTCTCCCTCTCAAGCTTCAGGTACTCTGACCAGTTCAGTGCTTCCGCCGGGGTGAGCGTCTGCATCCAGTCAAGTTCACCGATTCAGGCATCAAAACACGAAGCGTTTGTATCCGGGATCACATTCTTTCCCTGGCAGAAGAGCGCTGGCTGTCCGTGGCCTTCCGGTATTGTGGTGGGATGCAATGTGGCTGTTGTCTTTTCCCGTTTTCTGACCCAGAACAGTTCCTCCTGATACCGGACGATATCATCTGTCTCTATGACAAGCCGGTCCCTGACCCAGTCTGAAAGCCCCGTCTTTTCACACCATGTTCTGTTCATGGCTTTTCTGTACACGATCTGCAGATGTTCTGTCCGAAGTGAAAAGCACCGTTCAATGAGATGCCTGGGCTCCAGATACATGGGAGAAGAAATATCAAAATACGTGATGTGCACAGTCGGCCGCCGTATGTGATCCAGGCTGTACCAGGGACACTGCTCAGGCAGGGCTGCAAAACAGGAACCGCTTTTCGGTTTGTGGGACCCTGGAAAAGCCAGCAGTGTTCCATTTTCCATCTGACGGAAAATCAGATATGGACGTTTCCAGTGACCTTCACCTGCCTCCAGAAGAGCCCTGTCACCAAGGGGCATCCAGGAATAGAAAACATCCCCGGGTATGGCAGAATCCGCCATTTTACGATGCTGCAGCGTTTCCGGCGGAATCAACTGACTGAACCTGGTCCGGTTCTCTGCAGCGGCTCTCACAGTGTTTCTTGCTGCCGGAAGGTCATCCGGGAGAAGATATCCTGCCACAGGATAAGAAAGTTCAGGCACGGCGACAGGAGTTCCTCCTTCCGGCACAATGACGCTGTCCTGTCTGGTCCCATCTGTTTTGTACCACGAAAATCCGCCCTGCACCTTATGTTCGGATACAGAGCACGGTACCATCTGTCGGCCGTTTTCATCACCCATGATCAGATACAGCGATCCATCGCTTTCCACAAGTGATCCAGGCTGCAGCTTCAGCCAGTCCGGACCTTCCGGACACAGGATGGCTGTATGCAGCATGATCCGTGCTGCAAACCGGTCCGGCATTCCTTTTACAAATCCAGACAGATTCCGTTTCTTTACCCGGAACAGGCTGCTGCAGTCTGCGAACAGGGGAGAGTCCGGGACATACCGGTCTCCCAGAACAGAAACCGGCTGATCCTCATGAAGAACTTGGATATATCCGTCTTTCTTCCAGGAGGTCAGGGGAACACACCAGAAGTCTTTCAGCCATACGGCCAGCATGAGTCTGTGTTCATGAAACACAGCAATAATATCCCCGGGGATCAAAGAATGATTTGCTGCGAAAAAGGACCGTATCAGTCTGTATTTGAGTTGTTTCAGCATACTCTCCTCGTTTCACCCATCCAGGATATCACGCAAATATGCATAATATATGCGTGTAAAACAATTCTCCCTGCACCCGGTATCAGCCGGACGGCCGCTGCAGAACTGCATCATGTTTTCAGCCGGAGTCACGGTAATGGCAACCCTTTTTTCAGAAACAGGGCCAGGGCAGTGACTGCCATGTGCAGACCGGGAGAAAAGATTCGTGATTTCCACGAAAAAAGGCATCCGAAGATGCCTCTTTGACCGATGTACCTGCTCATGGCAGGAAAACGGAGTACTGCGCGAAACCAGAGTCACACGACCGTGATTACGCCTGTTCCCTGGCTGCCATTTTCTCCCGATAGAGCTGTCTGCGGTCCTGTGGTGTCAGTCCCTTTTTCCGGATCCGGATGGCATCTGGTGTCACTTCCACCAGTTCATCATCGTTGATCCACTCCAGGGCCTCTTCCAGGGAGAAGACACGGGGAGGTGTCAGCAGCATCGCTTCATCGCGGCCACTGGACCGGATGGCTGTCAGCTTTTTATTTTTCAGGGGATTCACATCCAGGTCGATGTTCTTGGCGGACTCCCCAATGATCATGCCGGTGTAGACCTCGGTCTGCGGACCGATGAATAGGGATCCGCGTTCCTGCAGATTCCACAGGGCATAAGTCATGGCAGATCCGGTTTCCGTGGAAATCATGGCCCCCTGCATGCGCTGTGCGATTTCACCCTTATATGGTTCATAACCGCACAGACGTCTCACAAGGGTACCTTCGCCATGTGTGTCATTGATGAATTCCGTCCGGAACCCCAGCAGTCCACGGGTAGGGGCTGTATAGGTGATGCGGACATAGCCGTTTTCTTCTTCCATGTCCTGCATGATTCCTTTCCGCAGATTCAGCTTGTTGATGATCGTCCCCTGATATTCAGACGGGGCGATGCAGACCACTTCCTCCATCGGCTCCACCTTGCGGCCTTCTTCATCCAGGTGCAGAATGACCTCCGGCTTGGACACTGCCAGCTCGTAGCCTTCCCGCCGCATGTTTTCGATCAGGATCGAAATATGCAGTTCACCGCGGCCAGATACCTTGAATGTATCCGGCGAATCGGTTTCCTCCACCCGCAGGCCCACATTGACCTCCAGCTCTCGGGCAAGACGTTCCCGGATGTTTCTGGATGTCACGTATTTACCGCTCTGACCAGCAAAGGGGGAAGTATTGACATGAAAATTCATGGACAGCGTCGGTTCTTCAATGGGAATGGATTCCATGGGTTCCGGGTCATCCACCGGGCAGATCGTGTCGCCAATGGAAATCTCCGGCATTCCTGCGATCACCACAATATCACCGGCATGAGCTTCCTGCACCGGTGTCCTGGACAGTCCCTTGTAGACAAACAGACTGGACAGAGTTTCATTTTTCATCGTTCCATCGGCATTTGTCCGAATGTACTTGCCGCCGGCACTCAGCGTTCCCTGGTAGATCCGCCCGATTCCCAGACGCCCGATGTATTCGTCATAGGCCAGCGCCGACACCTGCATCCGGACCGGTTCATCGTTGAGGTCCGGATATACATCACAGTGCTTCAGGATTGTCTTGAACAGCGGTTCAATATTGTCTGAAGGAGTCTCCAGATCATACTGTACCCGGCCTTCCTTGGCCACACCATACAGGATGGGGAAATCCAGCTGGTCATCCGTGGCATTCAGATCCAGGAACAGGTCGTAGACCTCATCCACGACTTCCTCAGCCCGCTGGTCCTTTTTGTCGATTTTATTGATGAGGAGAATCGGTTTCAGCCCGATTTCCAGTGCCTTGCTCAGCACGAACCTGGTCTGCGGCATGGGGCCTTCACTGGCGTCCACCAGCAGGATCACTGTATCCACAGTCCGGATGATCCGTTCCACTTCACTGGAAAAATCCGCGTGGCCCGGAGTATCCACGATGTTGATCTTCACACCATCATGAATCACGGAACAGTTCTTCGAGTAAATCGTGATGCCGCGCTCACGCTCCAGGTCGTTGGAATCCATGACACAGTCCACCACTTCTTCGTTGGACCGGAACACATCGCTCTGCCTCAGGAACGCATCCACGAGGGTGCTTTTGCCAGCATCTACATGGGCGATGACGGCGATGTTCAGTATCTTTTCGTATTCTGCCATTGCTTGCTCGCTTTCTTGAATAAATCCGGTCCTATTATATGCATTCTTGCGGGAAACTACAAACGTGGATATAATCAGCGGATAGGAGATTGATTATGCAGGTGAGATATTACAAAGAATACAGCAGCATTCTTGGCCGCGAGATGGAATTCAAGCTGTATGGACATGCCGGGCCTCTGTGCCTGGTGATACCCTGCCAGGATGGCAGGTTCTTTGAATGGGAGGACAGACGGATGTTCGATCTGGTTTCCGGACTGATCGACGAAGGACGGATTCAGTTTCTGACGGTGGATTCTGTGGATGCAGAAACGTGGAGCAGCTTCGGGCCGACAGAAGGCCGCATGCACCGGCTGGAGGCCTGGAACCGCTATGTGCTCGATGAACTCATTCCATCGGCGTTGTGGAAAACAGGGAAGCCCGAGGCAGAACCGCTCATGGTGATGGGGGCGAGCATGGGCGCCTATCATGCGGTCAATCGGTTTTTCCGCCATCCCTGGCGGTTCAGTCGGCTGCTGGCTTTGTCTGGTCTGTATGATATGAGCCGCTATGTCTATGACAGCTGTTATACAAAAGAGTTTCATATCAACAACCCGCTCGCATATCTGGAGGAACTGGATCCGCAGGATGAACGCATTTCGCTGTACAATGCAGCCGATGCCCGAATCGTGATCGGACAGGGAGCCTGGGAAAACGAATGTCTGGAGGACACAAGAAAACTCGCCGACCTGTTCTGGCGCAAAGGAATCCAGGTGGAAACCTGTTTCTGGGGCTATGATACTCCGCATGACTGGCCCAGCTGGGAGCGGCAGCTTCTAGAGTATCTGCCGCACATGGTTTAGGTTCACGCTGTCAGCGGGCGCAAAGAACGGATCATCACATCATTTCACATTCCATTTTTTCCGGTTTTGTCACTTTTTTCCGTTATAATGGAACCGAAGACAGAAGAAAGGAAATGGTATATGAAAGGTATGGGACTGCATCCCTGAGCAGAAAACCGGACTGTGACAGCCGGACAGTGTCCGGTTCATGACTCCACTTACCCCGCAGCCTGATTTCGTGCATTTGCGTAACAGACTGCCGAAAGCCGGAAGCTTTCCGATTTAATTCAAGTACATACGAAAGTTCACAGCATCCGGAGGGAAACCGGATGTTTTTTTTGATCCTGCACAAAATTTCATGACTGAGTCAGCCACCTGCCATAGATGAAAACAGCAGTAGTACCGAAGAACAGGCTTCCCCTATGATGTAGTTGAGGGAAGCCTTATTGCGCCGGTTTTAATCGCAGACTATCTGTAAGGGTTTAAAGCAGTGTATTAAATTGCAAATCAGGGATGCCCACGAACCTGCCATAAGTCCTTCGAGGCTGTAAA
>OFGO01001302.1_pt1 | contig 19000 bp, 14 predicted proteins | sample 1521761 | NCBI WGS metagenome assembly OFGO01 (sample SAMEA3504128, study PRJEB24116) | mouse gut metagenome | biome: mouse gut; feature: mouse-associated habitat; material: faeces | place: Denmark | collected 2011
GTAGTGCTTCCCGCCCCGCCTCCCGTCATAGGCCACCACCGTAAGGCTCCCGAAGGTGCGCCCTACCCAGTCCTTCAGGGCGATCCGCCTGCCCCTGCCCTCCTCCGGTCTCGCTCCCATCCCGGTGCCCTCCCTTCCTCTCTGTCCTGTCCCTGCCATCCTGCTCCTGCCCTTCCTCCTGTCCCTGTAATCCTGCCCTTGCCTCCGGCGGGCCGCAGCCGTTCCTCTATCCTCTTCTGTCCCTGTGCTCCTGCCCTTGCCTCCGGCGGGCCGCAGCCGCTTTTCTGTCCCAGTCCTCACCGGTTCCGCAGCCGCCCGGCCAGCATGTTCAGCATGGCCCCGCAGGCCGCGAAGCAGATCAGGTACACCTTCCCCAGGGTGCTGGTATAGGCCTCCAGCAGCAGCCCCAGGACCGGGTAGTGGCAGGACACTCTCCCGATGAGCTCTCCGTACCGCACCGGATTCATGTCCTCCTGCTCATTGGCGTCCCCCTTCGTCGTGAACTCGCCCTCCACGGTCTGGTTACGCACCACCCTGTGGGCAATCACCGAAGTGCCGCTGTAGAAAGCGATTACGTCCCCCTCCTCCACGATCCCTGGCTCCACGGCCTGCACGTAGATCGCGCTGCCCACCGGAATCCCCGGCTCCATGCTGCCGCTGACCACGTTGTAGATCTGGTCTCCCCGGATTCGGGCCATGGCCGGCGGAAGGCAGGACAGAATCACGCTCAGAAGAATCAATGTGCCGAGTATGTTGCAAAGGGCGGGAATCAATCTCCCGCCCTTATTTTTTTCCTTCTGTCCCTCAGGTCTGCTGCTCATCTTGCTTCTTCCCTTTCCTGCGGGCCGTCACAATCAGCCAGATGCCGCCTCCCACCAGGGCCACCAGCACTGCCAGCATGCCTGCCTTCGCCGGTGTAGGGAGCATGGCCAGCGGCGTGGCTAGGGCGACCAGGATGGACCCAGCCGGAATCATCGCCGGGCCCGCCGTCCCCATCGCCTTCGCCGCCCTCTCCGTTGAAGCCGCCCAAAGGCGTATCCTCCTCGTCCAGATCCTCGTACTCCTCCGGCTCCGCCAGCGGCGGCACCTCATCGTCCACCTCTACGACCTCCGGTTCCTGCTCCTCCGCTTCGGGCTCCACCACTGTCACCGGCCCGGGCTGTGCAGGCGCCACCTCCGGCTCCTGGGGCGAGGTAGGCTGCCCCGGCACTACCACCGTATTCGTATTGACCACCGTGGGGATCGGCGTATAGATGAAGGAGAACACATTCTGGGAGGCGTCCGCCACCAGGGTCTTGCCCAGGTTATAGGCCTGGGGCTGCCAGCCCTCGATGTACTGGTACGCCACCACAGGCATATCGCCTACGTTCCCGTAGTATACCGCGCTGGGGTACAGCTCGTTCCCCTCTGTGTCCTGGTAGGTGACGGTATAGGCCACCGTCTCTCCCTGTATGCCGTAGGCCACCACATAGTCCATGTCCCCTGTCACCACGAAGGAATTCGCCTGGGAACTGTCACTGTTGTCCTTTCCGCTCTCACGGATCCCCCTCACATAATACTTGCTGTTGTCGTTGAGAGTCACGGCATTGTGGTAAAAATTAATCCGCGCACCGTAGTGCAGGCCCGAGAACTCCACCACCTCCCCGGTGGCAAAGCTGCCCTGCTTCCCGGCAAAGAAACGAATCGTATAGGTGTACTCCTCTTCCTTCGCCGAAACCGGCAGCGTCATCGCAAGAAACAGGCACAAAGAAAGAAATATGTGAATAATACGTTTACATCTCTTCATCCCCCTATGCCTCCTTCTTCCCTTTTTTATGTTCTCTGAAACAGTAAATACAGTATATCAGGAGCAGCAGCCCGCTCACAGCGCCCACCGCTGCCAGCAGCGGAAGCCGGCTCTCATCCCCGGTCTTCACGATTCCTGTTCCCCTGCCGCCCTCCGGATTCGGTGTGGGCTGGGTATCATCCACCGGCTGAGGTTCCTCCGGATTGGGCCTGACAGGCATGTCATCCCGAAGTTCCACCGCAAAATTCATCTGTAAGTCCGCCAGTGTGTCCTGGTAGCTGTTTCCCTGGGTCTCTCCGTCCAACGCCACCTCCAGCGTAATCATGCCGCCTTCCCCGTTCTGAACGGTATCAAGATAAAAATAGTCTTTTAAAGCGTTTGTTGCCCCGTGAAGCCCTTCCCCCATATGGGAGAGCATCTCGTCCACGGTATCGCCGTTTTCACCGCCCACAGTGTCACTGTCAAACAGTGTCTCCACCGCGCCGCTCTTATCTGTATAGAAAAGCCGATAGGTATAGGCACCTCCTCCGGTTTCCTTATTTGCGCTTCTGTCCTCCAGGGAATACAGCACCTCATTCTGCATATACCAGTCCGTGGCCGTGGGATTCTCATTCTTCAGCTTCAGCGTAATGATCACATTGTCACCCGGCTGCATACCGCTTACTACATCATTGATATCCGCTGTACTGAAACTGCTCACCATCTCATTTTCGGGGCTGAAGGTCACATTCCAGCTTTCATCCCCGTAAAAGGTCTCTGCATGAACCGGAAGCACCATGCCCAAAGCCATCAGGCCGGAAAGCATTCCCATCCATATCTTTTTCTTTTTCACGCATGCCACCTCCCTACTCTGCCAGGCTCAAGCTGCCGTCTTCATTTACAGTAACCCGTTTTCCCCATGCACTCCATACGGCGTCCTGCGCATTGTGCTCCTGCACCGCATCCACTTCTACCTCAATCCGGAAAGAAACACCGTCATAGTCGTAAGTGGTAATGATTGTGGTATAGTTTCCGTCCTTCTTCGTCTCCTGGGATACTTTCTTCGCAATACTGTCGTCAATGGTGAGGGAATCCGCAAAAAGCGATGTCTCCGAAGCCCCCTCCCCCTCTGCGTAGAGAAGCTTACTGTAATAGAGGACAGTGCGCTCTCTGGTGCGTGCGCCTTCATCTTCCATCCAGTCCGTCCCAACGTTTACCAGGTTCAGATTTATCAAATCCGGCGAAAGGTCACGAAGCTTATTTCCCTCCGCGTCCAGCCAGTATTTATAGATACTGACGCGGACATACTGATTGATGGTTCCCGTATTCTTCACTTTCAGCTGCTCCTGGTAATGCTTTCCAAGCGTCAGGGTCTCTCCCTCCGGAAGCATATTCTCCAAAAGGGTTCCCGTGTGTTCATTCCAGGTTCCGTCCCCGGCGCTGCTGTAATCCCGCCAGGATACCTCTCTGTCATTTTCCAATAGGGATACGCCTATGTCATACATCTGAATTCTTGATGTATAAGTCTCTGAATAGTAGGTCAGCGCAGCCCTGGTTCCCCCGATGGAACTGCCCAGCAGCATCACCACCGCCACTGCAAACAATACCGCGGTCACTGCAGGGGATACTGCCTTTATCCGCTTCTTCGGCTTCTTCATGATGCGTCCCCTCCTTCCGTGGTTTCACCGGTACTCTCCGTACTCCCGGTGTCCAGGAGTTCACTCCAGTCTGTCTCCTCTATGGTATAGGCGCTGCCGTCCGGATGATGCTTTACAGGCGTGCTTTCATAGATGACGATGACGTTGAAGCTCTCCTTGTCCTCCGGATTCTCCGGAATATTCTCAATCTTCAGGTCTAGCGCTCCTGTGACACCCCCGCCGTCCACTGCATGATTGTAGTAGTAATACCCGTCGCCGCCCAGCGTCCATCCCTCCCCGGAATAAGCAATGGTATACTGGCTTCCGCAGAATGCCCGCACCCTGATATATACCGGTTCCGAACTTTCCTCATTGGCAATCACCACATGCTTGGTCCATTCCGTAAAGGTCTCCGTAATCTCCGTCCTGTCTCCCAGATGAATGGTGTAGCCGCCTGAGGCTTCCGCATATGTGGTAAAATAGGACCATGCCTGCCCGATTCCTGCAGATGCCACGGCAACAGCCGCCGTGCAGGCAAGGATTCCAGGGTAAAATTTTCTTTTCTTCATATCGGTTCACCCCCTGTACTTATTGTTTACTCCAGTTCCTCTCAGCCCGGTTCCCTGCATGCCCTCTTTCCTTACAGGCTTCACCGGCCTGATGCCCGTATCCCTTTTATTCACTGCTGAGGCTCGCCCCGGTTTCCGGCTGCGTCCTGGGCAGGGCTGGAATACCAACTCCACCCGCCTGCCTCGTCATACACAAACTGATTCTTGATACCGTGCCCGTTGGTACGGCGGCCGTCATATTCGTTTTCAAATTCCACAGATACAATATCATCCGCCGCAATGGTGGCCGTACGGTCTCCCGGCACCGTCAGCTCATAGCTGGAACCGCTGTAGACCTCCCTCACCGTAACCTCCGCCTTGGCGGGGATTCTGTCCAATGTCACCCTCTCCTGGCCTGCCGCGGTGAAGGTGATGCTCTCCACGTTGCTGTAAACAATCTCGTCGCCCAGTCTTCCCGTGACTTCAAATACGAAGGTTGCGGATTCCTGTACGCCTCCCATGGTCTCATACTCGGCAAGTGTCTTTACGATTTCCAGAGAACCGTATCTGTCCAGGCGCTCCGGTTTCAGGTTTACTGCCATATCAAAGATCCACTCGCCCGGATTCCCCGTGTTGATTACACCGTTCTCATCCGCCGCCTTTATCGGCAGTGAAACCAGCTGCGGCAGGAAAGCGTAGGTGTACTGTTCGGAATTGACGATGGTCGCTATCCTTACGGTTTCTTCCCCGGTAAGCGTATCCTTCTGCTTTACCTCTGTCTTATAGTCCGCTATGGCAGTCATGTCGCTTCCCCTTGCCACCAGCAGATAGAGTCCTGCATCCAGATTCTCCATCCTGGTACCGGCGGGTACTCCGCTGCCTTCCACCGGTGTACCGGGAGCATTCTCATTCAGGGCAACGGCTGCCGCCTCCTGTGCCAGCTGTTCCCAGTTTACTGCCTGCTGTCCTTCTCCGCCTTCACCGTTCCCGGGAATATCCAAGTCATATCCGGGTGCCAGTTCGTAATGATAGCCATCATACCCCGGCGTCTTAACGGCCCTTGCAATCCGGTATACGTCTACCGCTACGTCAGCGTCGGCAAGATCCGCTCCGAAGCTGTCCGTTTCCCCCTTGTTGGGGTCTTCCGGATATACGGTCAGAGAACAGCTTCCGACTACAAAGCCCTCCGCATCTGCCTCAAGGGATGCCGCAATACCGGCCAGCGGCTCTGCAATGCACATGCCGGCAGTCAGTGTCAGCGCTGCAAGAAGATATATCCATCTTTTTTTCATGAGCAGTTTCCTCCTAAATTTATAGTTCCGTAATAGCCTTTACGCTTTTACTCCGAATCTTTATCCCGGGAGCCATCCTTCCGGAGTTCATTCAGTATCTCTTTCTTTGTCATTCTGCGTTCTCTGATACCGCTGACAATCAGCATTATGGTCAGCGTAATGAACAAAATCGGAATCCCCACTGCCGGGATCACTACATAAGTCGGGATACGGACCGCTTCCGCTACCACCACCACTTCACCGGCTATATTTTCTATCCGCTTACCGCGTACCAGCATCCGGTGGCTGTTGACACCGTAAGGGGTGCAGGTGACCAGCGTACAGTAATCCCTTCCCGGTTTTATGGCAAGCTCGTCTGTCTCTTCCGGAAGAACGATGCGGATCTGATCTACCATGTAAGTAATCGTCTGTTCCAGAATATTTACCGTAAAAATGTCTCCCTCAACTATCTGGTCTAAATCCGAAAAAAGCTTTGCACTGGGCAGCCCCCTGTGACCGGACAGAATGGCATGGCTTCTTTCGCCGCCCACCGGAAGGGAAGAACCCGGTATGTGCCCCACTGCAATCTGAAGCACCGATTCTTCTACACTGTGATAAATCGGCAGGTTGACACCGATAGCCGATATCTGGACATATCCCATGATCCCGGTACCGGTCACATCCAGCAAAGAATTGTATTCTTCCAGTTCTTCCTCTGTAAGGAGAAAATCCACGCCGTTCTGAAGCCTGGTATTATACTGCCTTGCCGCTTCCAGCATGTCTTCCCGTTCCTGTCCCGACAAATCTTCCACCGCACTCACATAACCTGCAATCGCTTTTGTTGCATGCATGGAATTCCACCAGTCGCTGACGGAGGGATATAGGAAAATTCCCACACCTGCCAACAGTATTACGACCAGCACAATCGTTGAAATCGAGGCGCCTTTTCTTTTGCGCTGCTTCTCTTTCTTTACTACTTTCTTTTTCATAGGTTTCCCCACAGTATGTTTTATGGCGGTATCTTAAGCCCCAACGGCTCCGCCGCCTGCTGACGTTGGCCGGATTCCGGGATGCGTTCACGCACCCGCTCCGTTGCTCACCGCACACCACGGGAAGGTGTCAGCTACGTGCGGTAAAGCCAGGGAAGGGATATCCCATCCCCGGCAAAATACTTCTCCGTCCACCAGGTTCCCGGAAAACCCTTTTCCGAAACCTGTCGACTTTATTTAGAACTCATGCGCTTTTTCGCAACCAGCAGGATGCCGGCTCCGATTACAAGGATAGCGCCTACTACGTAGAAAATGGTAGTACCGATACCGCCGGTGGAAGGAAGAAGAGATCCCTTCTGGTTGACAATGGAGGTATCAAGCATATTGTCTTCACCAACCGTTACACTTGCATTGTCGGAAACAAATGTCTTGGTCTCGGCATTAAAAGTAAGCGTAAAGACGATCGGCTCAATGGTATTGTATCCGGGAAGCGTCTTGGTCTCTGTAATGGTGTACTCGCCCGCGCCAAGTCCTGAAAAAGTTACAGTACCATCTGCCTGAACGGTGCCCACAACATCTGTCTCGGTCTTTCCATTGCCTTTAGCAACCACTCCTACCGTCTTCGTATACTTGGTATCAACGCTGTCATAATCCGCAGTATTGTCCGTCTCGTCATCGGCTACTGTAGGTGCGGTTGTGGTATAGGTTCCGTCTTTTAATTTCCAGTACTCACCGTCTGCCGCTTTTGTAAAGGTTTCCTCTGTAACCAATACGATGTTCACACCATTACCGGTTAAGGTAAACTCAACTCCGGGAAGGAATTTGTTATCTTCATCTGTCTTCAAAATGGTCAGCTCGGTAGTATAAGTAACAACCTCAATCTTCGGAGATTCTCCTGTAGGATGAGTGGGTGTCGGCTTATTCGGATTCTCAGGAGGTTCCGTTGAACCGTTACCGCTATTGTTCGGGTTGTTGGAATAGGACAGCTTAACATCATTGGGGTTGCCGTCACCGGCGATTACTGCATTCTCGTTCAGGGTTGCCGTATATGTCAATACAACCTTGGTCTCTGCTGTAATTGGTCCCACAACAGGTTTTGGGTCTTTCAGCAGGCTTAATGCCTTCAGGTCCAGGATGCCTACTTCAATTGTAGTCCCTGTGGTCTCATTATCCGTTCCTACCCCTTTGTAAAAATAGCTGGTAACATCCACACCATTTACAGTAACTTTAATGCTGTTTTCTTTATATGTCAGGCCCTTGCTCAGAGTATCTGTAAACATATAATAGTAGGTCTTATAAGCATCAATGTTGCTGGGCATAGTACCGGTAATCTCATAATTCACTTCGTCGCCGATGGATGCCTCGTTTGTAGATACCTTATCATTTCCTTCAACGATCTTCTTGTCAGGTGTGGGAATTCCTGTCTTCGGTGTAATAGTCAGCTTATTATTAACCACCGTAGCTACATAAAGCGTATATGCTTCATTTGTGCCATTCAAGGACCCGTCTTTGTCCTTAATCAGATAATATCCTGCCGGAACATCAGAATATGTTGTGTCTTCACCCGACAGAAACGGCTTGGAATCAAGGTTTGCATACCCTTTAATCACTTCCAGGCGATCTGTATCTGTCTTATCGGTCCCTGCAACCGCTTCCAGTGCATCCAGAGTCGCCTTGTCAACCTTGTCTCCTACTGTACCTGTACCGTTTGCTCCCCATACAATATTGGAGAGAATGCCTTTACCATCAACTTCGGCATAATCACCGGTAAATATCTGATAAATCTCATAGGTATGTGTAACCGGAGTCGGACTAGGCGTTGCATCCGTTGTCGGACCAGACGTTGCATCCGGTGCCGTTGTTGGATCTGCCGTTTCGCCCGGCTCTGTTGTCGGCTCTGCTGTTGGTGCTGTTGTCTCGTCCGACCCTGTTGTCTCACCCGACTCTGTTGTTGTCCCGTCACCAGGGAGTTCCGCTGCAAAAGCCGTAAGTCCCATGCTGAGAACCATCATCATTGCCAGCAGCAAACTGGCAATCTTCTTAATTCGTTTCATAACTTACCCTCCTTTGATTATTTTTCTTTGTTTGAAACGATTTTGTGTGAACCCACAAAGTTACATTTTTCAGATTAAAGAGACTCCCTATGCCCTCCTTTCTCTGAATTTCTTTTTATACAGAAAGCCTGCGCCAAGCAATAGAACTATGCCGCCTGCTATTGTATATAAATTTTTACCGGAACCGCCCGTCTCGGGAAGTGTATAGGTAGAATATATATTGATATATCTGATTTCACCGGTACCATTTTCCGGCACAAAACCTTCTACCTTCTTATCATTTCCTACCTTGGGATCAGTACTCCCCTCACTCTCTCTATGTTCCGTAACTGTTCCCTCGTATACGACGCCTTCAATTCCTGTATCATCCAACTCTGTTACCGTGTATTTGGCACCTTTGGGCAGATACTGTATCCGGATATATTCCCCGTCCTTTAAGGTGAATTCTTCTCCGTTGGCAATTGTCTCCCAGGCAAGGATGCCTCCGCCGTCGGATACGACATTTCCGTTTCTGTCATACTTTACATAAGCGTAATCATCTTTCAGGCTGCTGCCGTTTGGTCCCTGCAGCGTAAGCTTGAATTTAAACTCTTTCTCCCTCAAAATTTGGGTCTGCTCCGCCTCTTCACCGAAAACCTCCTCCGGAGAGTAGTCTTCTCCGTCCACACGTACCATTACATCCTTCTCCACCCTTAAATGTCCGTAATCACTGTCAGTAGTTTCCGGTGTCAGGGAAGAAACCGACGGTAATGTGAACTGCATCCAACAGGTAGATCCGGACTCACCGCGCTCGGTATAGAAGAAATTCAGGGTGAACTTTTTGCTGTCCACGTAGCCGCAGGTAGCAGCTTGATCTATGCCATTTCCATAACATACCTTCTCGTCGTGCCGATGTATCTTTTCTTTCTCTTTGTCAATATAATCCCAGAGGTTAAGATACTCGCCTACAGAGGAATGTACGCCGCCGATATCACAGACCAGTTTGCCGTTTCCGTCCCCATTTCCCAGGAAAACCCACATGTCATCGTCTCCGAAGAAATAGTACTCCAGGGGTCCTGTATAATCGGCTACCAGGTCAAACTCAACCTTATAATGCATACCGAAATAGCTGTTATGGTCCTTTCCGTCGTCACTCCACGGAAAGTCTCCGGTTGCTGTCGCGCTTCCGCCGCTGCTGCCTGCCTGACCGGCAAACTTATAATTTGTCCGCCTGCCATAATCACCGAACTTCATATCATGTCCGTTTGTTCCGTAAGAGTCGGCAAAATCCATGGGCCAGAAATTGTTGGTCCAGATGTGATTGTGTACCGTATCTTTATTGGGGCTGGGATGGTTGAAAGAGTCCAGGTTGCCGGTTTTTGTACCGTTGACTGCCGTTAAGGTATGTGTGTCGCCCACACGGTTAAACTTCAGCGAATATTCATTGTTGTCATATGCCGTCTTTCCGGTAGCAGCCCCATCATTAAAGAGATTAGGCACGATAACGCCGTCGGCATATTGAATCTTACCGTTTACCAGGCTGGCTGCAAGGCCAAAAGTACAGCCTTTATAGCTGCCGATGACTGTCGGATGACCGCCCTGGGTAGTGTTGTTCTTATTCAGCAGATTCCCGTTCCACTGTTCATGCTGCAGCCCGGAACCGGTATTGGCGTTTCCGAAGGCAAACTTTACACCGGGTTTGGTATAGTTTCCGGGGCTGTTGATTCCCTGCTGTCCGGTTCTCATATACCATGTGCCTGTGCCCTGGGTGCTTGTGGGTTTTCCATTATTCCCATTCTGGGCATCTGACTGCTGCGCATAGATTTTCCCGTCGCCGATGTCATAATCATAAAATGCGGCCTGGAAATCTTTTTCCTTCGTCGTAGTGTCATACACCAGGCGGAGAGTATTGCCATCCTTTATATAAACATATGTTTCACTGCCTTCAACTCCCCCTGACACCTCACGATTCGTAAAATGCAGTTTTTCATTGTATTGATATATATCCCAGTCGCCTTCCGCTGTACTTTTCGGATCCTTTCCCTCCTTTAAAACCCACAGTTCCTTCAGTTCATAGCTGGTATTTTCAATCAATGCATTGATATAATTAATCGTGGGCGCCTTATGGTATTCATAATTCCGGCCTGCATATACCTCTGTCAGTTCCGTTGTTGTTTTGAGCTTGCCGGTTTTCGTATCTACGTACAGTTTGCGAATCGCATTCTCATTGGGTGAATTATCTTTTCCCCCTCCGTTCTTTGGCAGCTTGCCGCCATCCGTATCAATGACAGGCAGTTCGTTTGTATTTTTAGCGTCGATGTTTTCCTTTAATGTCTCATCATTGAAAGCCACCTTTTCCAGATTCGCATAGTACTGTACGGTGTATTTGGGATTTGGATACCCTGTAGCCGACGCGGCAAATATCTGGCTTCCCGTCAGCTCCGCCTCCAGCACGACATCTTCTGTCCCGTCAAAATCCACCTGATCCAAATCTGCGGGACCGTCCTGTGCCATTGTCATAACCGTCAGGGAAATCGCATCGGTACCGTTTCCCACCGCCGGATTGGCGCCTTCTGTGCCGGACTGAGGCACAGCTTCCGTCTGCTCCGAAGTGCTTTCTTCGTCCTGTCCCGCTCCGTTTTCCTCAAAGGGCATTTCCTCCCCTTCTTCAGCTTCCGCTCCTGTCTCCGCGTCCCCTGCGCTGACGTCTTCCCCGGGGAACTCTGTGCTGTAAGACACGGCGTCCGGAACATACTCCACTTCATCCGGACTCGTTTCCCCCTCCGTATTCAGCAGATAGTCTACCCCGTCCGTAACAGACTGCCCCATGGCCTCCTGCAGCTCCCGGGCAGGACGGATTTCCACGGTCACTTTACATTCCGACAAGTCCAGTTCTTCACCCTCGTAGGTCAGGGAGTAATTCAGTACCTGCATCCGGTACAATTCGTCGATTCCGGTGCCGGAGAGCGTATGCTCCAGAAACGCCCTGTACTCTTCGGATTCGCTGCTCAGCCGCTCTACCTTGAACTTCAGTTTCCGGATATCGACATAGCTGCCGTTTTCTTCCGACTCACCTTCGCCTTCCGCCGGAATCTCCTCACCGGGTACTGCTGTGTCGAATTCCCCTTCAGCTTCCGACTCTTCCTCATTGTCCGTTACTGCCTCATCTTCGGTCTCTTCGGATGCGTCTGCTTCTGTGGTCTCTTCGACGTCTGCGGAAACATCCCCTTCCGGTATTTCTTCTCCCTCTGCCGATGTTTCCTCCTCTGTTATCTCTTCGGAATCTGCCTCCGCCCCTTCCGCACCAGCCGCTTCGTCGGCGGCTCCGCCTTCACCGGGCCGGATGTCCTGGGAATTTTTCTGCGGATTCCTCCGGACCACCGTCCCCTTCGGCAGAATGGCTTCGCCTTCTACATGGAAAATAATCTGAAACGCACTGTCTTTATACTCGAAAGAATCGGCGAGATGGAGCCGTATGGTTCCATCTCCCGCTGTGTTTACCCCTCTTGGATCTTCCTTTTCAATATACCCGATGGCAATCTCGGAGAAACTGCCCATCTCGAAAGTCGTGCTGTTGTCAACCGCACTGCCGCCGTCCAGCACCTCAGTACCTTCTTTTGCAAAGTGTACCACCGTCACCGGGCTTCCCTCGGGCAGACCGTCTTCGTCCAGGAACTGCACTGACACAATCACCGGTGCGGCAGGTTCCACTTCCGTCAGGCCATCTTCGCTTTCTATATAGAAGCCTATTTTCAGCAGCGCCCTTATGGAAGCTTCTTCATTGTCCGTCATCTCACGGTATTCCGTCTCACGGCGCTCGTAATGTTCCTTATCGCTGTCCGCCGTAATCTCTTCCGCTATGAATCTGGCTTCTTCCGGAAGCTGTGCGTCATCGTTGTATTTTGCTATGACGGTATACCCGTTGCCTTTGAAAATCTTGCTGTTGGCATATTCATCCGGAACTTCATACCCGCAGGCCAGATTTCCCTCTTCGTTATAGCAGTTCTCGGTATGCACATGGTTTTCCGCACCTTCATAACCGCAGATCAACGCATCATAGATGTCATAGCATCCTGCATCGTGTTCATGGATGCTGCAATTCTCATAGCCACAGGTCAGATTGCCTTCCCCATCCCTGCATGTTCCGTCATGTTCATGTTCCCTGGCACCTTCGAAACCACAGAGCAGGCTGCCTTCCGCATCATAGCATCTGCTGTCGTGTTCATGGTCCCTGACGCCTTCATAACCACATACCAGGTTGCCTTCCTTATCATAGCAGTGTACGGCATGTTCATGATCCTTCGCCTCTTTGCCGCAGATCAGATTGCCTTCCTCATCATAACATCTGCCGTCATGTTCATGTTCTTTGGCATCCTCGTAGCCGCAGATCAGATTGCCTTCTTCGTCATAGCAGCTGTCCTCATGAAAATGCTTTGCCGTCTCGTAGCCGCAGACCAGATTGCCTTCCTCATCGTAGCAGTTCTCCCTGTGAAGATGAGATGCCGCTTCGTAGCCGCAGATCAGATTGCCTTCTTCGTCATAGCACTTATCTTCATGAATGTGGGTTGCGGTTTCGTAACCGCAGGTCAGGTTCCCCTCCCGGTCATAGCAATCCGCTTCATGGGGATGGCTTGCCGTCTCATAACCGCAGACCAGGCTGCCTTCCGCATCATAGCATCCCGCCTCATGCCCGTGGGCTGCCGTGTCATAGCCGCAGTGCCGATTTCCTTCCGCATCGTAACAGCTGTCTTCATGGACATGGGTTGCGGTTTCATAGCCGCAAATCAGGCCTCCGGCCGCATCATAGCACTTATCCTCATGCACATGGGAAGCCGTTCCGTAACCGCAAATCAGTTCCCCTGCCTCATCATAGCATTCCAGCACATGGATATGCGTAGCTTCATGGCCGCATATCAGAATGCCTTCCTCGTCGTAACAGCTGTCCTCATGGATGTGAAGCTTTGCCCCGTTGTTCAGCGCCGCCACTTCCTCCGGCGTCAGCTCCACCGTCTTAATGCACGCTTCGCCATGTGTATGTTCTTCCAGCTGAAGCATCCCGCAGGATACCCGGCTGCCTTCAATCAGGTTGCCTTCCCCGTCAAAACATTCCTCTGTATAGCAGCTGTCATCATGGATGTGGAACTCCTGTTCTCCGCATACCGGAATGGTTACTTCCATATAGCAGGCATCTGTGTGGACATGCCCTGTTGTCCTGCCTTCTTCCGGTGCCGCCGATTCCTCAGGTGCGCCAGCCTCCTCCGGCATGCCAGTTTCCCCTGATGCCGTACTTCCCGCCTCCGTGCCGTCCGCTTCCGTACCTGTCCCGGTCTCGGACAATTCTACAGGCCCGCCTGCCGATGCGTGACATGCATCCTCATGTGCATGCTCTTCCATCCCGCAAATCAGATTCTGTACATTGCAGGACGCCGAATGCATGTGTTCTTCCTTGCCGCATGTGTAGGAATCGTTATAACAGCTGTCCGTATGACTATGTTCCTCCATAGTACAGACTACATTTCCGTCTGCGTCATGGCATTCCTCACCATGTACATGCTCCGCTGCCCCGCAGCTGAGTTCATGCGCGATGCAGTCGGCATTGTGGGTATGCTCTTCCTCATAGCCGCAGTTCAATGCGTTTTCATAGCAGTTCTCATTATGACTATGAGCTTCCTTCCCGCAGACAATTTCATCCTCTCTGGATTCCGCGCCGCCTTCAGGCTCCGGCGTAGGTTCCGCCGCACTGTCAGGGGTTTCCGTATTTTCAGGTGCCGCTGCGCCGGATGCTTCCCCTGTATTTCCTGCGGGGTTGTCGCCGTTCTCACCCGGCTGCTCCTGACTGCCTGATGTGTCTTCCGATGCTCCCGTACCGTCCGCTCCGTCTCCCGATGCTTCCGTACCCTCTGCCCCGTCTCCCGACGCTTCCGTGCCGTCTGCAGTTTCTCCCGGCTGCGGTGTGCTGCCTGCCATATCTTCCGCGCCTGCCGCATTGTCCGCTTCCGCCTCTTCGCCGCATACCAGGATCCTCTCCGTCACGAAACATTCTTCCGTATGTTCATGAGGTTCATGCTCCTCCAGGGTGCAGACCGTATTCCCGTCCTTGTCATAACAGGTGTCGTTATGAATATGGAGGACATACTCCGCATAGCCGCAGACAGGTTCCGTCCCCGGATTCCCCTCTTCATCCGTCTCATAGCACTCGTCTGTATGCGCATGCACTGCGTACTGGCAGTCAAGCACTTCCATCTTATGCGTCATTGCCTGGCCGTACAGCTTCAGCGCCATAACCGTTCCATAGCCGACTATCACAGCCAGACACAGAAAAACCACTGCACGGCGTCTGTACTGTTTCTGTTCCTTCAGGTGTTTTGCTGCCTGTGATAAAAAATCAACCTTCATAATGCCGTCTCCTTCCTTCTACCGGTATTTATCACTTCACGATTCCGAATTCTTCCAATGGCCAGACCCGGATCAGTATTTTTCCGATTACCATGTCATTGCTGACGCATCCCACTGCCGTATTGCGGCTGTCTATGCTTGTTGCCCTGTGATCTCCCATCACAAAGCATCTTCCCTCCGGCACCTGGTAGGGCAATGAAATATTACAGTCCCCCAGGGCTTTTTCTTTTACATAAGGTTCCTCCAGCAGTTCCTCGTTTACGTAGACATTTCCCGCTTCATCGATGTCCACCCAGTCACCCGCCGCAGCAATTACCCGTTTTACAAGGATATTATTATTATAGTAGAAAGCGATGATATCACCTGTCTCATATCCGGAACTGTTCAGCGCCACCACGATGTCCTCATCCTGCAGTGAATCCGTCATGGAAGTTCCGCTGATTTGCAGTACCGGGAGCAACAGCACCGCTATCAGTACCGCAACCGCCGCAACCACCACCAGGGAAAATGCTGTGCTTCTGAGAACATTTCCGTACTTTTTCTTATACCGTTCCCGCTCCAGCTCCGCCTCAAGCAGTTCCAGCTCCGGCAATTCCCTTCTTTTCTCCTCACTCATGTGCAAACCTCTGTATCATCTGATTTTCCATCGAAAACGGAGTCAGATTCCCCGCTTTCATAATAAATCCTTCAGCTTCGTAAGGAGTTCTGACGGCATTCCGTTCTGTATCATTTCCTTCCATTTATCGGAGCGGAGCCGTTCTGTCTCTGCCTCAAGTCTCTCTATCTTCTCATCCCTGCGATCCCCCTGGGCACGCAGTTTCTCAATCAGGGCATCCTTTGCATCCAGTTTTTCTTTCAGGCGGCTGAAATTTTCTTCCCAGCGTGCGGACTCCTCCGCCAGCTGTGCGTCCTTTTCATCCAGACGTCCCTTCAGCTTCTCAATCAGGGCATCCTTCCCGTCCAGCTTCCCTTTCAGGCTGCTCAGCTGCTCCTCACTACCCGCCGCCGTCTCTGCCATCTCCGCATCTTTCTCGTCCAGTCGGCCCTTCAGTTTCTCAATCTGGGCGTCCTTTTCATCCAGCTTATCCTTAATGCGCCCGTTGCTTTCCAGGGCTTCCGTCAACTCTTCTTCCTTCTCCCGCAGTGCCGCATTCAGTCTCACCGCCTCCCTGCTCTGCTCTACCAGCAGTTCCAGGAGGTCGTGTCTGCGCAGCTTTCTTAATTCTTTCTCCGTCATACCAAGCCTCGTTCCCGGAAATTTATCATATCTCGATTATCTTTATGTATGTCTATTCTCCCAGAATCTCATCCAGCATCTCCATCAACTCGATCGCACTGTGAAATACGGTCTCCTGATTTTCATTCTGCCAGACCAGCTTCCCCTGCCAGGTATAATGCTCCCGAAAGAGTATCTGTATCCGGAAGACCGAACAGCTTTCGTTATCGCTGCATTCCCAGGGAACCAAGGGCAGCGACGGGTTGGGACAGTTCTCCAGATCAGCCAGCCCGTTCAGCAGCAGGAGCATCTGAGACAGGCTTTGTATTTTTTCTTTTCCGTCCAGCCTGGGATGCTGCAGGTAGCCGTCCATGATGCCGTTCCTATAAGACAGTACCGTGACGACTGCCTCCCGACTCTGGCAGGGAATCATTCTCCCTCGAAGCATCATAACGCCACCTCTCTCCTTTTATGACTTCATCCTAACAGGCGGCTGTTAGCTGTCTGTTATTTTTTATGGAAAATACGGCACCAATTTGTATTTTTTCCGGCTGGCTGATATGGGCACAAAAATAACCGCCCCTTACCAAAGTTGCGGTTACACATCGCGTATATGAACAGGCCGCTCGGCCATCGGCAATTCCGGAAGACACCTGCCAGCAGCAGATGCCTTCCTTTGCTTGCATACAGTAATACCTGCGTCGGCAGGCATAAAAAATACCTTGTCATCGGCAGTCGGTTTCCTGCCCCCCCGTCCCGGGTTTCAGTGATGTCATGCGAAAAGTGAGATTTGCCCTTGAATGTCGGTATGTTTTGTGAAATGCACAGTCAATCCGGCCTGCCACAATCTGTGCGTTTTCCAGGTCCGCCCCCGTCAGCATCAGGATGTAGGATCTGGCTTCCAGGCGCGCAACCGGATCTCCCGCCCTGAGCTTTTCCAGCAGAATCCGCTCCAGACGCCTGGCATCCGTGGTAGGAACCGCTTCTTTGCCCAAGCTGACGATAACCAGCGTGGAATCTGTACCGGAACGCGCCAGATGTCTTCTCTCCAGCGCCACAATATTCTGAAATACCGAAAAAGTACAGAAAAAAGCCCGTGGATCCGAATCCTCCTCACATACCATCCTGAAAATATCCTGTTCTTCCAGCCCGTTTTTTCTAAGGCTGGCCGCCAAAGTATAAATCTGCTCAATTCGCTCCGTAGGAGGCATCTCAAATTCCTGAAGCATCCTGCCCCGGAAGGCTTCGTATTTTTCCGTTGCCTGTTCCGGCTGTCCCAGAGCAATCAGTGCCTGCATCTGATACGCGGTAAAATCTTCAATTCCGAAATCCACCCCGTAAGCCTGATTGCAGATACTGACAATCTCCATCCACTGCTCCTTTTTATATAGAAGCGGAAGAATTGCCTTACAGGCATCCAAATAGAGCGTCCGGTAGTATTGTCTCGGCGCCCTCGTCCATTCGCTGTCATTCCCCGGCAGGAACTCCCCTTTATAAAGCGAAATCATCTTTCGGAGCATTTCGCAGTACTCGTCCCCCTCCTTCTTCCCCGCCTCCAGGCACAGCCCCTCAAACTGCTCCGTGTCCAGCACCAGCTGCACATCCTCCTTCCAGGCATACCCCTCCGGCAGCGTCAGCAGCAGATTATCCTGTTCCGAAAACATGTTTTTGAGCAGATTCCTGATTTTGTACAGCATATTTCGCAGCGCATTTGAGGGGTCGGCACTGTTGTTTTCCGTCCAGAACTGCTCAATCAGCTCTTCCGCCGACACGGTCCGCACATGGTTTACAATCAAATACTGCAGAACGGAAAGCGCCTTCTTGCCTACCCGCCCCATTGCCGCCCCATTTTTGCTGTTATCCTCTGCATTTCCATAGGAAAACGCGCCCAGAAGCCCAAAATAAACAACTCTCCTATTTTCCATCCTCATATACCGCGGAAAGCGCTTCCGTCCCGGCTCCATTTTCCCTCCTGCTTCCCTGCCTGCACAGCAGAAAACCGCTTTCCTGATTCCGGCTCTTCCTTTCCCGAAACATTCATTGCCTTGTCGATGAGCCTGGCTAACTCCAGTACACTCCTGAAGGGCCTTCTGCGCTTCCCGTCCATCCAGGTTACCTCGCCCTGCCAGCTGGAATACTGCCGGTACTGCACACGGATAATGAAGGTGGCATCTTCTCCCCTATGCCCGATTACCCTGTCAAAGGTTTCCGTTATTCCCGGCCGTCCCACACACCGCTTTCCGTTTTCCCCGGTTTCCTCATCTTCCTGAAAACGCCGGATGTCGGTGGATGCCTGCGGAAACTGCAGTTCGTCGTACAGCCGCTCCATCCTGTCCAATGCCTCAAATAATGTGGAAAACAAAACCGTATGCCCCGTATACTGATGATATAGCCTCCCGCACTGCTTTTCCCCGTCGTACGAATCAATACACATGTTAACAATATTGGGACTATGCATAATAAGCCTTTCCCCACGCTCGTCTCTCATCTCCTGAATCGCAGTATACACGGAAAATATCCCCCCTTGATGCCGCAAAAGATTATACTTTGCGACATACGCCCTCTCTGTTTCTGAATTAATGTCTATTATACTAGACTTTTGCATGTTTTGCAATATTTACATTGGCAAAAGACAATTTCGGTTTTATCGTCAAAGCAGTCAGCAGGCAGTCAGCCATACAGTCAGCCCAATCAGGAATCCCCTTTTTATGCGCTCCCGCCGAAAATGTCGCAAAGTATAATCCTTTGCGACATTTTCTTTACGATGGGCATTCTTGCCTTTGGCTATGTCCTTTCCACTGCCGGACGGATTAGGGCCTTGCACCCGTTAGAGCGTGTACGTTTTTCTTTTGCCGTCGTCCGCCAGAGCATTCTGCTTATTCTGTTCTCAACCGCTCAACAATGCTCTGCTTTTCCAGATTCTTGAAGCAGAGGAACGGGATAAGCACCGCAAAAGCCAGGAGGACAGGGGTGCAGATCATCAGCGGCATCAGGGTAAAATGGAAGGTGCTGAACTCGTTGGCTGTCATGGCGCGGACACCGATTCCAACGGCCAGGGCGCTGACAAGATAAGAAACAATCAGCGTGATCGCCGCGTAATCCAGCCCCTCGCAAATCAGCATCTTCCGCAGCTGGCGCTTGGTCA